>Ga0209344_10000335_pt1 | contig 87777 bp, 79 predicted proteins | sample Cruoilmetagenom6_FD_187293 | JGI IMG/M metagenome (GOLD analysis project Ga0209344, IMG submission 187293) | Oil polluted marine microbial communities from Coal Oil Point, Santa Barbara, California, USA - Santa Barbara Oil Seep Sample 6 (SPAdes)... | ecosystem: Environmental > Aquatic > Marine... | reverse complement strand
ATGCATTTCGTCGGTGACGTCCCCACCACGATCGGCCGCCACTATTTCGATCCCAAACGCTTCCCCCGCATGCTGGAATTCCTCACCGTCGAGAACTGGTCCGCCTCAGCTTTCAAACTGTTCGGCGTCGACCAATATACCCGCTCCCAGACCTCGGTCCGCACCCGCACCCCGACCCCTTATGAAGCGGTCAGTCTTGATATCGCCCACGCGCAGCCGGTGTTTGAATTACGCGGCCGCAATGTTGATGGGGACGGCAATCCCATTGAGGTAACCGAGGCAATTGTGCGCGGCGATTGTATCCAATTGGTCATCTGAGGGCCGAAAATTCACCAAGCTCGGCACTTGGCATGAAGCTTTGGTGTAATTCCCAACTCCCTTCGTCAGGTTCAACTGCGTGTCACATATAGCCGGTTTGAGTGGCCCTGCATTCGCGACAACCCGGCCGCAAACAACGATATCCGGCCGCCAGTCAGTGGATACAGCGATCCGTTTCATCCTCCTTGGGAGCCACCAATGTTCAAGAAAATCGCCCTGGCAACCACGATGGTTTTTGCCATCGCAGGTGCCGCAGAAGCCAAGGTGACCATCACCTGCCTCACGACCGCCGGCCATATGACCCGCCAGCACGAACCGCTGGTCAAACAGTTCAATGAGATGCAGGACGAAATCGAGGTCGTTTACGCCGCTCCCTCGAAAAGCTATTCCGATACCCACCTCAAATTGTTCCGGGCCTCGGCAACCAATACCCTGCCCGATTGTGCCTTTCAGGCCTATAACCAGCTCCCCTCGCTTGCCCGTGCGCTTGAAGCGCGTGGCCAGATCGTTGATCTCGACGAACTGATGGCCAAGGAAGCTGACGGCTGGAAAGCTGCCAATTACGCCGACAAGATGCTCGATCTCGCCCGCGTTGATGGCAAGCAATACGGCATGCCGTTCAACGCCTCCGTCATCCAGTGGTACTATAATGGCGATCTGGTCAAACAGGCTGGCGGCGACCCGGACAAACTGCCCACCACATGGGAAGGCATTATCGAACTGGCCAAAAAGATCGAGGCCCTCGGCCCCGATATTGCCGGCATGTCCTATGCCGTTGAACAATGGGGCGATGACTGGCCCTTCCAGACCCTGATCCTGCAGCAGGGCGGCCGCATGCTCAATGCCGCCGGCGATGCCGTGGCCTTCAATGAAAACAATTATCACCTCAACGCCATGAAGCTGGCGCGCAAGCTGGTGGAAGAAGGCGTCTACGATCCGACCATTGATCAGGCCGACCAGTTCACCCAGTTCACTGAAGGCAAGATGGGTCTTTATGCGACCTCGCCTGCCAGTGCCCGCAATACCGAAGAACGTGTCGGCGGTGCCTTTGATCTGCGCTCCACCATCTTCTCGGTCTGGAACGACGAAAACGGCCTGCTGCCCTCCGGTGGCAATGCCGCGATCATCACCACACAGGACCCGGAAAAAATCGCCGCTGCCTGGGAATATATCAAATTCGTCACCGGCCCGAAGGGTCAGGAATTTGCCGCCCAGATCACCGGTTACCTGCCCACCAATATCGGCGCGCTCGCACCCGAATTGCTCGGCAATTATTATGACGCCAATCCCTATTACGCGACACCGTCCAAGCAATATGACCGCGCTGGTCCCTGGAGCGGCTATCCCGGCACCCAGTCCGAAAAAATCTGGCGTGACCAGAAGTCGGTCATCCGTGCCGTCATGCTCGGCGAGAAAACACCTGAAGAGGGTGCAAACGAGCTGGTCTCGATCTCCGAGAACCTGATGAAGCGCTAGCAAGCGCGCAGCCACTATTGGCAGGCGGCTGGGCGCTTCCAGCCGCCTGTACTTGCACCGGTCAGCACGTTTCAAACCCGGTCTTCGTTGCAACAAGAGGAAATATCATGGCGCATTTGAGCTTGAAGCAAATCGAAAAGTCATTCGGCGATACCGATGTCCTCAAAGGCGTCTCGCTCGATATCGAAGATGGCGAATTCATTTCTCTCGTAGGTCAGTCCGGCTGTGGCAAATCAACCTTGCTGCGGATTATCGCCGGGCTTGAGACCCAGGATGCCGGCGATATTCTCATCGATGGCAAGCCGGTCAATGATACCGCCCCCAAGCACCGCAACATCGCCATGGTGTTTCAGGATTACGCGCTCTATCCGCATATGACGGTCGCGGAAAACATTGCCATGCCGCTGATCATGACGCGGCTGCCCATGCATGCCCGCCTGCCCCTGATCCGCCACCTCGCCCCCAGCCATCGCCGCCAGAAGCCCGAAATCGACGCCCATGTGGCAAGTGTCGCCAAACAGCTGCATATCGATCACCTGCTCACGCGCCGCCCCGCCCAGCTTTCCGGCGGCCAGCGCCAGCGCGTCGCCCTTGGCCGCGCCCTTGTGCGCAACCCGCAGATTTTTCTGATGGATGAACCCCTCTCCAATCTCGATGCGAAATTGCGCGTCAAGGTGCGCCGGGAAATCACCGAGCTGCATGCCAGCTCCGGGCTGACCTTTGTCTATGTCACCCATGATCAGGTTGAAGCCATGACCATGTCCGACCGGGTGGCCATGATGCAAAACGGGCGTTTGCTGCAAGTGGGCACGCCCAATGCCCTTTATGCCGATCCGGCCACAATGGACGTTGCCCGCTTCATCGGCAGCCCCGAAATCAACATGCTGGATGCAACGATCCGCGACGGCGCGCTTCTGTTCGGCGACAACCGGTTGCCCATCGATCTGCATAATACCGGCAAGGTGCATGTTGGCATCCGCCCCGAGATGCTGATGATCCGGAACATGCCGGACCTCGCCTATGCCGAAGCCCATGTGAACGGCATCACCACAAGATTTGAAACGGCGACCGTTGAAGACCTCGGCCCCGAAGTGCTGATCCACGGCCGCCTCACGAGCCAGCCCGACACCGATATCCGCATCCGCGCGCAAAAGAGCGCCAGCTATGGCACCGGTGCCCGCCTGGCCCACAACCGGCATCTGGACGTCATCATCGACCCCTCGCGCCTGTTCCTGTTTGACGAGGGGGGCAAGCGCCTGCACCCCGCGCTCGAGCACGCCGCCATCCCGATGCAGCTTGAAACGGCGGGGGCCGCGTAATGGCAAAAGCCCTCTCCCCCCTGCAACGCGCCCAGACCCGGCTCGCCTATATCCTGATCGCGCCCGCCACCGCGCTGATCGTTTTGATCTATATCATCCCCATCATTCTGGTGTTCCTTGCCAGCCTCACCGACTACACACTGGTCAGCGATTATTTTGAATTCGTTGGTCTGGCGAATTACCAGAAAATGATCGGCGATGCGGTCTTTGCCAATGCGCTGAGCAATACCTTCATCTATGCGGCGATGTTCCTGCCCGCCTCCTTCCTGATCAGTCTTGTTCTGGCCATTGCCATTCAGGACCGCAAACAGTTCCGCTCCCTGCTTGAAGTGCTGTTTTTCCTGCCTGTCACGGCAACGCTGTCTGCCATGGCCCTGGTCTGGGGTGCCTTGCTGGATAGCCGGCAGGGGGTGATCAACAGCATTATCCAGTCGCTCGGTTTTGCCCCGGTGAACTTTCTTGGCAGCGAAAATATTGTCCTCTTTTCGCTGACCCTGATTTCCGCCTGGAGCGTCATCGGCTTCAACATGGTGCTGTTTCTGGCCGGGCTGACCGCCATCCCCAAAAACCTCTATGAAGCCGCTGCAATCGACGGGGCCGATCACCCGCTCGACAAGTTCTTTCGCGTCACCTGGCCCATGCTCGGCCCCACCGCCATGTTCGTCGCCGTCACCAGCTCGATCACCGCTTTCAAGCTGTTCGACACGGTCGCCATCCTGACCCATGGCGGGCCCGGCCGGGCCAGCGAAGTGTTCCTCTATCTGGCATTTCTCGAAGGCTTTGAATATTTCAACATGGGCTATTCCGCCGCCCTGTCGCTGGTTTTCCTGCTCATCGTCTTTGCCTTCGCCCTTGCCCAGACCCTGTTTGTGGACCGCAAGGTCCAATACTAGGAAGCGCCCGACATGACCGACATCCTCCCGAGCAGAACCCATTTCGCCATTCCGCGCTGGCTGGCCAAATACAAGCCGAAATCAATCGGCAGCGCCATTGGCACAGCCGTGCTGTTCCTTTGCGCCTGGGTCATGGTTTTCCCGTTTATCTGGATGGTTTCATCGAGCATGAAGCCGACAAATGAAGTGTATAATTCGCACTTCTCGATCATCCCCAAAACCTTCAAGGGTTTTGAAAACTATTATACCGTTCTGTTCGACCAGCCCTATTTGAGCTTCGTGTTCAACAGCCTGATTGTCTGCGGCGGCATTCTCATTGTGCAGCTCGCCACGGCCATTCCCGCCGCCTATGCCCTCGCCAAGCTGAAGTTCAAGGGCAGCACGATCCTGTTCGGCACCGTCATCGCCTCACTGACCATTCCCATCAATGTCACCTCGATCCCCATCTATATCGGCATCGTCAAGGCGGGGCTGCTCGACACATATATTGCGATGATGTTTCCCTTCTTCATTTCCGTCTTCGCGATCTTCCTGTTCCGCCAGTTCTTCAAGGGCTTTCCCGACAGCATCATTCAGGCGGCGCGGCTGGACGGATTTACCGAGTTCGAAATCATCCTCCGCCTGATCCTGCCCAGTGCCGTGCCGGCCATTGCCGCATTTTCGGTATTCTCGTTTGTCGCCCACTGGAACGATCTCTACTGGCCCCTGATTGTGGTCCAGTCCCAGGACAAGATGACCGCGACCCTCTCGATGATGCAATACCAGTCCGAGTTTGACACCAATTACGGCCGCACCTTTGCCTCCGCCACCGTTGTCACCGCCCCCATGGTCATTGCTTTCCTGTTTGCCCGCCGCCTGTTCATTCGCGGCATCACCATGACCGGCGTCAAAGGCTAGCGCCCTTTCTCAACACCAACCCGATCCCGCTATAAAGGTAACACCATGCTGAAGTTTATCGTCCTCGCCGATATTCACCTCGTGCCCGAAGGCCAGCTCTCCCACGGCCTCGACACCAATGACCGCTTGAACCAGACCATCGATTTTGTGAATGCAAATCACAGCGATGCCGACTATGTCATCTTTGCCGGCGACCTGGCGGACCGGGGCGAGGTCGCGGCCTATGAACGCTTCGAGACCGCCATTGCGCGCCTCAATGTCCCCACATACCTGACCCTTGGCAATCACGATCACCGGCCCACATTCCTCAGCCATTTCGGTGCTGAATTTGCCGACGAAACCGGCAATGTGAACCATGTCATCGACAAGAAGGAGCACCGGGTCATCGTGCTCGACACCTCCGATCCCGAAGCGGGTGGTGCCGGTGTTCTCGAGCAATCCCAGCTCGACTGGCTGCAGGCGCGGCTTGATGAAGCTGAGGACACGCCGGTCATCATCGTTCTGCATCACAATATCACCAGGCTGCACACGCAAAATGATTTCATCATCCTGCGGGACAATGAAGCCTTCGGGAACATTGTTGGTACCCATCCCGATGTGCGCCAGGTCATTTCCGGCCATGTGCACATGACCACGGCCGGCAGCTATAAAGGCATTCCGTTCTGCACCCTGGCCGGCTGCCATTATTCCATCGAGCCGGTGCTTGAAAGCCTCTCGGGCCCGTTGCCGGCCCCCGTTGCCCGCCGCGAAGGCCCCGGCCAGATTGCCGTGGTGCTGGCCGATGAACACGCCACCATCGTGCATATGGAAAACGTCATCGACCGCCATTTGCTGATGGCGCAGGACCTGTTCCGCAAAACCGCGTAAATCCTGCTCATCAGGCGGTCACGCGCTAAACCGCGTGATCGCCTGCAATCTGGCTAAAAAATATCCGGGCTAAAAATATGAGATAACCAGTCCCGGCCCGATCTGGCGCGCAATAGCGCCATGGGCTTCAGCAATGGCCCGCACGGCGCTTTCCGGGTCATCCAGCCGATAAACACCGGTCACGTGACGGCTCGACAGGCCGGGGGCCATTACCACGATTGTTCCCGGATAATAGCGGCGCAATTGATCAATGACATCGCCGACGGCGGCCTCATCAACCACCAGCTTGCCCTGCCGCCATGCCGCCACCTGTTCGGGTGCCATCCGGCCGCGCGCGACCGTCCCCGACCGGGAAACCTCGGCCCAGTCACCGGCCTGCAATGGGTGCCCGGTGCTTGTGCCGGACGCGGGATGCGAGACGGCAACCCGGCCATGTTCAACCGCCACCACCGCCCCTTGCGCCATCAGCCGCATGTCAAACGCGGTACCCAAAACGGTGGCATCCACCTCGCCGGCATCGACCACAAACGGACGCAGGGGATTGGGCGTCACCTCAAAAAACGCCTCTCCGGCCAAAAGCCGCACAAGGCGTTGCCCCGGCGCATAGGCCACATCAATGGCACTGTTGGCGCTGAGGTGAACCAGCGTGCCATCATCGAGCGTGACCTGACGCAATTCGGCAATGCCGGTGCTGTAATCCGCTTCGCGCCAGAGATTGAGATTGGGCAGGAAGAACAGGAAAAAACTGGCCGCCACCAGCGCCAGACCGGCACCGGCAAGCGCCCCGCGCCGCGAGCGCCAGACGGGGGATGCCGCATCCCCGTCCGGCTGCGCATCCGCATCGCGCGCTGATGGCACAGCGCCCAGCACATCCCAGGTGGCCGCGGCCTCGGCCCATGCCGCGTCATTTTGGGGTGTTGCCGTCCGCCAATCCGTAAAGCGCGCCTTCAAGGCGCGATCATCAGGGTCTTCCTGAAGCGCAATCAGCCATTCGATGGCTTCGTGCGCAGACCTGTCGGTATCAGCTTCCGGTTTAATTGCCGCGTTCCCCCGATAACACTTGCGAATCGCCACGCTGCATCAAGTGCAACGGCACGCAGAGATATTATCAATAGGACGAACGAGGTGAAGCTTTTTTCAGGAAAGACTGGACCGGACGGCCGCTAACCTTGTGCAAGCCGCTTGCGGCAATGGCTGAGCCCTTCATAAACCAGCGCGTGGGCGAGCGTTACCGATATGCCCAGATGGGCGGCAATCTGCTTGAGTTTTTTGCCCTCGAAGCGATGCATTTCAAGGGCAATCCGTGTGCGCTCGGGCAGCTCTTCCATCGCGCGCATGACGATGCATAATTCCTGGCGATGCCCGAGGCTTTCCTCCTGCGAGGGGCAATCTTCCGCAATCGCATCAGCGGGAATGCCGGAGCTGAAATGCTTGCGCTCAAGGGTGCGCCGCCGGATCCAGTCCAGCGCCAGATTGCGCACGATCCGGCGCAGATAGCCGGCCGGTTCTTCAAGTACGCGGTCCTTGTTGGGGGCGGTCAGGCGCAGGAAAGCTTCCTGCACGATATCCTCACCGCGCGACCGGTCACCGAGAATGGCTGTGGCGTAATTGACCAGCTCGCTGCGCTGCGCGAGATAGCGGTCAAGGTGGACATCTACGAACCCCATGCCACACCTTCCCGGCAAGTCATGAAACCCGCAAATGGATTACTGTCGCGTCCAATATCAGTCAGCACAATTATGTCCCCATCCTCAAGGTTCAAGGCCCAGAGCATGGGAACGATTTATCACACTCCGGCAGAGAGTCAATAAATCAAGCGAAAACAACTAGTTACAACGAGTTTGCAGTTTAGAACCGCTCCAAGGCCCGCATCGAATTTGCAGCCGAGTCAATTGTTTAACCTGTCGCACCGCGTAGAAAAATATTCCGGTCGCCCCGGCGGGAGAAAGGGAAAACCCGGTTATTTGTAAGCGTGGGTGAATTGATGCAGGAGCGCATCAAAACGGCGATATCTGTCGGGATCAGTTGAGCGCAACTGCATGCAGGCACGGGCCGCCAGCGTGCAGGCCTCGTCGGTTTGCCCACTTCGCTCAAGGCCCCGTAGCGCCTCGATCAGCAAGCGATCCAGATTGAGCACCTGGGGCACGGGACTTGTCGGCATCCGGTCGCTCCCTAGCCTTCAATGCCGAAATGCTGTTTGAGCATGGGCTGCATCATTTCAGGTGACCAGGGCGGCAGATAGGTCAGATCAACAATGACCTGGATCACCTCCTCGACGCTGGACGCCGCCGCTTCCGCCGCATTCACCAGATAATCGGTCGCCGGGCAGCCGCGTGTTGTGGTCGTCATCACCACACGTGCCTTGCCCGCGCCGGCATACTGGATTTCATAAACCAGACCCAGATCGACAATATTCTCGCCCAGTTCCGGATCGATGACGAGCATCAGGGCCGTGCCGATCGCTTCTTCAACAGCCATGTTATCGCGCCTGGACATGACTATCTCCTCAACCCGTCAACCAGAATTCTAAGCTCGTAGATATCGTCTGAAACCGTGAATGCGCCCTGCCAGCCATGGCCGCGTTTGGCCAGTTCGGGAAACAGGAACATCGGCTCCCGGTCAAGCCTTGCGGCCAATACCGTGCCCGGCCGCATGGCTTCGATCCGGCCCAATATCTGCACCATGGGTTCTGGCGGCGGCAGGTCGCGCACGTCCATTTCCTCGAGCGGTGCCGGCCAGTCGGCATCATCGAGCGTGCTGACCGCCTCGGGTCTCGCCGCCGGCTTTGCATCGGCATTGGTGGGGGTGAACATTATTTCCCAGTCGCCATCTGCCAGTTCGCGGGCGGCATGCGCATAACCCCTGGCCCCGAGCACGGCAAAAAGCGGGTCGGGCCTGAACGTCGCCAGCAGCCGGAAAGCCTGTCCCGGTGCCAGTTTGCCGATGGCCTGCATGATCAACTCGAAGGGTTCGCCGCCATCGCGCAGAACCGGCCTGACATCCAGCTCAAAAGGTTCGCTACTCATTTCATCACCTCAAAATCATGTGGCAGGAAGCGTGGATACAAAAAGCCGTGGCGGCTTGATTGCAGCTGGATGCAGGGTTTCGGGGACATCCTTGAGCAGACGGGCACGGTAAATCTGATGGATGATCCCCAAACTCCCCGTCAGCACCAGCGCCGCACACAGCCGCACCATCAAGGGGGTGCCAGCCAGCAGGCTGACAGTGCCCGCGCCCACACCGGCGAAATACAGCAGGAACCAGGGCAAAGCCTGTTTCTCGATGACAAGATCCTGCACGCGCGGCGTCGGCATCCGCCCCATCACCGGCCCATAGCATTCCAGCCAGGTCATGAACGGCACGATCTTGTAGGCCTGCGACAACCCGAGGCCCGACAGCCAGCCGAAAACGGCCAGATAAACCGAGGCCGCGATACTGGCACTGCGCGCCCCCATGCCAAGGCTTATCGCCAACATCACCGCCGCGACGAACAGACAGAAAAGGGCAAGGGCCGCCATACGGCTATTGGTCTCAAGAATCTTGCGCCGCCGCAGGCGGTAATAGCGGCGAATATCGAGCCCGTAAAAAACCAGCAGGACCAGACCGGCCCCCAGCGCCAGCAGCAATGCCAGAGCGATGAGATCGGGGTATACCCCGGCAAAAACCACAGCAGCCAGAATGGCAAGGATGGCGACAAGAGCCGCCCACCAGCCGATTTTCCCCGGCAGGCTCGGCTTGTCAGGTGCCAGCATGAACATGGGCAGGAGCCTGTGGGTGACACCAATCGCCGTCAAGGTCAGCCAGCCGCCAATGCCGAGCGCGGCATGCATGGGCACCGCCGCGCCGATGAAAGGCGCGAACAGGCCCTCTTCATCGAGCCCGGAAAGACCAAAGGCAAAAACCACGCCCAGCCCGACAGTCCCGCTCAACGCCAACAATGCCAAAATGACATAACGGGCGGGCAAGGCCGGCGGCATGGTTTGTAAAAACGTCGCCAGAACGCTTAATGCCACCAGGCAGAACCCGCCCAGCAGCAACAGGGCACCGATTGCCAGCATGGGCATAGACCAGATGACATAACCCCCGAGTTGCAAAAAGCCGCTCACCAGCAGCAAAAGGCCCGTCGTGAGCAGGCCCAGGGCCGGTAAAGGCACCCAGGCCTGCCGTAACGGCGCGCCGACCAACACAGGGACGAATTGGAACAGCGCACCACAGATGAGCAGGGTTAGCCAGCCAACGGCGACAAGATGGACAAGGACCAGTGTTTCCGGTGCCTGCAGGGCAAAACCGGGAAACCCGAAACCCAGGACCATCAGCGTCTGAGCCACGACAAAGAACGCCAGCGCAACGGCAAAATACGCCAAAGTCCACCGCGATAAGCCGACCCCGATCATACTGTGTTCTCCTAGGCAGCCGTGTGCTTGCCTATCTCGACACGCCAGACCTCCGGCCCCTGTTCCACATAGGTCCAGGAAAACTGGCCCGGCCATTCGGCTTCGATCTGATAATAGAGCGGTTTGGGATCGTGATCATTGACCAACAGGAACGACCGGCCCGGTTCCAGCGTGTGAATGAGTTCAAAAATCTTCTGGTGCCGCTGTGCGGGCGGCAGCGCACGCACATCAACTTTGGGCGCCGTATTGGCTTGGGAAGTCATGACAACCTCATAGGGTTCGACAATCGGTTGGCGGGCGCAGCCAGTGCCGCAATCCGCCGGTGACAATGCCGCACTGCACCCCCAGCATTGGCATGCTCGCGACGCTCGATTTCTCCCATTTTAAAACATGTATTGTCAATACATCTTTTAGTTTTGGTATGCCGATTGACGCTTGACGGGTCCAAACATGTATATTAAATACACCTTAGCAGCCGGCCCAAACTGCAACCAGATTGCTGGACGATTATGACGTTTGTGGTCACTGACAATTGCATCAAGTGCAAGTACATGGATTGTGTGGAAGTGTGTCCGGTGGACTGCTTTTATGAAGGCGAAAACATGCTCGTCATCCATCCGGACGAATGCATCGATTGCGGGGTTTGCGAACCTGAATGCCCCGCCGAGGCCATTTTCCCCGACACGCAAAAAGGGCTGGAGCCATGGCTCGAAATCAACAGTAAATACGCCAATATATGGCCCAATATATCGGTCAAGCGCGATCCGCCGGAAGACGCTGCCGCGTTTGACGGCGTGGAAGGAAAATACGAGGCGTTCTTCTCCCCTGACCCCGGTCCCGGGGATTAATCAACCGGCCCGGCATCAGAACGCCGGGTCCTTGATCCAAAACAAAGTTTCCAGTTGGTTTATCGGCTTGAATGTTCGTTCACCGATTGGGAGGACGACTCATCATGCATTCACCTATCAACGACAACACGCCTGACAGGCTCTTTATGCCTGCGCTTTCAGGCTTTTATAACGGCTTTGCCCAGCCCGCTGGCTGGGTACTCCTGCGCCTGTTTGTTGGCGGGGCGCTCGTTATCGAGGGCTGGCCAAAAATCATCGCCCCCTTTGCCCAAACCGGTTTTGTCGAAAGCATCGGCTTTTTCCCCGGCTGGTTCTGGTCACCCCTGCTCGCCCTCATAAATTTTTTCGGCGGCTTCGCTCTTATGGCCGGTTTTCTGACGCGCCCGGTCGCCCTCGCCAATGCTGTCATGCTTGGCGTCACCTGGTGGTTTCACTATACCCACCCCTACGGGGATGCCTTGCTTACCCAGGCTGGCATTGACGCCGTCAAGGCGGGAAGCGAAACCTTGCTGACACCCGACGGTGCCCGGCGCCTTGCCGATGGCGGCGCCGCTTTTCTGCATCAGGTACAGGACAAGGCCGTGTTCCTGTCCGCCATATGGGCTGTCGCGACATTGCTTTTTGCAGGGTATGGCGGCGGACCGCTGTCGGTAGACCGCCATATCATCAAGCGCGAATTCTAGCGCTTTCCCGAACCGGATAACATCGGGGGGACTGCAGCCATTTCAACCGGCTGCGGTCCCCTGGCTTTTAGGAGCATACGATTTGATATTCTCAAATCGGATACCCCTTAAGCCTCACACAGCGCGTGAATGCCGCGCGCCACCCTGCGCCATACGGGCATCAAACGCCGCCGCGACAACCCGTGCCAGCGGCCGGAAATCAGGGTCCACCAGCATTCTCTCGCCCTCATGCCGGACAATGCCTTCAGCTTCCAGCACGTCGAGATTGGCGACCGGCATCTGCAACCCGTGCGCGGCGGCCACAGCCCCCACATTCACTTCCAGATCGCACATGATCCGTTCAATCAGCTCGCGCCGCATCCGGTCCTCACCGGAAAGGGCGATGCCGCGACTGGTCGCGAACCGGCCGTTTTCGATGGCCTCACTCCATTGTCCGGCAGCGGCATTGTTTTGCACATAGCCTTGCGGCAGGCTGCCGATGGCCGAAGCACCAACGCCGAGCAAAACGCTGGCCTGGTCAGTGGTATAACCCTGAAAATTGCGGTGCAATTGCCCCTCATCGAGGGCTGCCACCATGTCATCATCGGCACGGGCAAAATGATCAAGCCCGATCGAGCGATACCCGGCCGCCTCGAGCACCGCAGCAATCGCATCGGCCTGGGCCAGACGCTCGGCGGCATCGGGCAGCGCGGCCTCATTGATCAACCGCTGATGCACTTTCATGTGTGGCACATGGGCATAGCCGAAAACCGACACCCGTTCGGGGTTAAGGGTCAGCATTTGTTCCGTTGTCTGCACTACGCTCTCAACACTTTGCAGCGGCAAGCCATAGAGCAGATCGGCATTCAAGCCGTGGATCCCGGCCGCCCGCAAAGCGCCCATGGCATTGGCAACCTGCTCATAAGGCTGCACGCGGTTGATCGCCGATTGCACGTCCGCATCAAAGGTCTGCACCCCGAGACTGGCGCGGTTCACCCCCGCTTCCGCCATGGCAATAATGAAATTATCCCGCATGGTGCGCGGGTCAATCTCGACGGCAATTTCGGCGTCTGCCCGTACATCGAACACCCGGCGAATATGCGCCATGATGCCGGAAAACCGCGCAGCGGGCACAAGCGTCGGGCTGCCGCCGCCCCAATGGATATGTTCAAGCGGCAACCGGTGTGGCAGCGCTTCAGCCAGCAGATCGAGCTCGCGTTCGAGCGTGTCGAGATAGGCCTCCACCGGCTCCACGCGCCGTGTCACCTTGGTATTGCAACCGCAATACCAGCACATGGCCTCGCAAAACGGCACGTGCAGGTAAAGCGATCCGCTCGCGGTGGCCGGCACCGCCTTCAGCCAGTCGCGATAGCGCGCGTCATTCACGTCCGGGCCAAAATGGGGCGCGGTCGGATAACTGGTATAGCGCGGGATGCGCTGATCTGCATGAGCGAGAATGATCTTCGTGCGGGTGGCGGACATTTCTACTTCACTACTTCTCTAAGGATCAGGGACAAATCTAGATGGGCCCGGCGGCCAGTTTGCGCATGGCAATGGCACCGAGATGGGCTGAATTGGCGACATCGTCGAACAGGTAAGCCAGCTCTGTGAAGACGCTGGTATCGGCCTCGTTGACATTGAGGTCTTCCAGCTCCTCCATCAGCTTGAGCAGGGAGGTAATCCGTTGGCGTTGATTGCAGGCATTGGCCAAAGCCCGGCGCTGAACGCGGGTGGTTTCAAATTCGGCAAACCGGCGCAGGACATCGTGCAGCCGCTCCCGGCACACACAATCGAGCGACGCCCCGTCAAGAATGTGCTCAATGCGTTGCGTCAGACGGCCAACGCCCTCATCGTCAAGATCGACAAAATCATGGGGTGCCCGGGTTTGCATGAGGATCACTGTCCGATGGCCGCAGGCAGCGGTGTGCGCACAAAGTCCGCCCCCACATCCGCATGCAGGAACCCGTTGGAAAACGGCACATCGGGATAAACCGCCTGCAACGCCATCTCCGCCTGATCGGCCTCAAGCGTGCCGTCCAGAATCTGCCGGTAGATTTCGGCCACCGCCACCATATCGCAATGCTGCGGCGACAACCGGAACCCGGTCAGCCCATGGGCCTGCAAATCGGGGATTTCGGCAATCAGCGTCTGGCAGGTATGGGACATGGTCTGCACGCCATTGAGGGCCAGAAACTGCTGCCCCTCAAGCGTTGTAACCGGCAGGCCATCGGGATCTTCAGCGCAGACGAACTGGCAATTGTCCTTGGTATTGCCCTTGACCCGCGCATGGGCGCAGCGGGCGGAAATCGCCAGCGGCACCCGCCCGAAGGCAAAAATCTCGAAATCCATTTGAGGCACGCTGCCGACAATTTCGCATACCGCATCAAAGGGCAGTTCCGGCGGCAGACAGATCGAGGTGACCCCCTGGCTGGCGAGAAACCGCACCGTTGCCGCGTTATAGACATTGACCAGCGGCCCCACCGTGGTGGGCCGCCCGGCTAAAGCGGGCAGCGCCGACAGATCACTGATCTCGATGACGCCATCAAGATCGCGCAATTCGCGGGTGGCTTTTTCTTCGCGCGGCAGTGTCACCAAAGCGAGCGAGGCATGCCGCACCCGCTTGCCGGCCCGCTGCAGCCGTTCGGTGACCTCTTGCATATAAGGGGCCATGAAGTGCGCGCGTTTCGAACAGACGACCTCGCCCAGAACGACATGATCGACCGGGGCTTCATCGGCAATGCGGAAATAGAAATCGCGCCATGCCTCTCCCTGCCAGAGATAAAGCAATGGCCCCAATGTGAGCTGTGACGGTGTAACTTGCTGCATGCTCATATACCTAGCGCCAGCGCTTTTCATAGGCACCGGACGTGGTCCTCTGCCCCTCGCTGAGGGCGCTCAAATTACCGATATGCCCGGCCCGTTGCGCCGGGCTGGCACCCAGCGTCGTCTGGATGGTTCTGACCACCTCGGCGATATAGGCGCGGCCGCGCTGACGCCCCTCGATCTTGAGGGCGCTGACACCGGCAGCGGCCAGCGCATCCAGATGTACCAGCGCATCAAGACTGACCGGATCTTCAAAAATATAGCCGCTCTGTTCCCCGGCCGCGAACCGGCCCTTGCAAAGGGTGGGGTAACCGGCGCTCTCGCCTTCGGCAAAGCGGTTGATGGTAAAGGCCCCCAGTTCGGAAACCAGCGCCTTCCCGTCCCGCCGGTAGCGCACATGGCTGGCGGGGGAACACACGCCCTGCATATTGGGGGATTTGCCCGTGGCGTAGGAGGAGAGCGAACAACGGCCCTCGGCCATGACGCAAAGCCCGCCAAAAACGAAGACTTCGGTCTCGCACCGCACCTTGCGGGTGATGGCGGCAACCTCGCTAATGGTCAAAACCCGCGGCAGCACCGCCCGCTTGATGCCAAAGGTATCGACCATGAAATTGATGGTATCGGCATTGGAGGCGGAGGCCTGTACCGATAAATGCAGCCTTTGCCCGGGATGCTTTTTGGCAGCATAGGCCAGAAGTCCGAGATCGGCGAGAATAAGCGCGGTCGCGCCCAGATCCACCGCATCATCGACCGCCTTGTACCAGAGCGCCTCATTGCCGGCATGCATGAACGTGTTGATGGCCACGAGCGTATCGACGCTTTTCGATTTGGCAAAGGTGATGGCTTCGGCCAGCTCGTCGCGGGAGAAATTCAGGCCCGGGAAATTGCGCGCATTGGTTTCATTGCGAAAACCGCAATAGACCGCATCGGCCCCCGCCTCAATGGCATCGCGAAAGGCGGTCGGTGTTCCGGCCGGACAAATCAGCTCCATACCTTGTCCTTTTCTCCAAGTAGCCGGTCCCGCATGAGTTCAAAGAGCCGCTGCACCGGCAGGCTGAAGGGCCCGGCCATGGTGCCAATATCGGTGGGGAGATCGAGCACGCAATCGTCCAGCGCATTACGCAACGCGAGGATCGCCTCGGTATCGCCCGACACTTCGAGTTCGCGCGAGAAGAACACCGCATCGCCATCCAGCCGGCCTTCCAAAAGGGCCAGCAACATCAGGAATGGCCCCGCGATCATCGCGTCGGGCGTGCCAATTGTGCCCTTGCGCAAGACACGGATCGTTGGGCCGCTCGGCAGGACTTCAAAGGTAAACGGCAGATCGACCGGATCAAAACCGTAGCGCTTTGCCGCATAATCCCCCAAGCGGTCAAAAAGCGTTGGATGGCGCGCCAGCACCGCATCAAACACCCGCCGCGTCACCCGCTGGACAACCCAGATCGGGAGGGGCGTGAGGCCCGCACTTGCAAATTTCGGCAGCAACATGGCGATCATTTCTTTGTTTTGTTGCGAAACGATAGACCCGCCCGTGACCCCGCACTTTGATCTAGCGCAAAGACTCCCCCGATCATTGCAGCGCAATAATCCTGAAATTATCTGCAATCCGATTATCCCGGCGGCACCTGCATGAGCCAGTATTCCAGTCTGCGGCCGTTCGTTGAGGCGCTTGAACAGCGCCACTTGCTGCAACGCGTGACCCACACGGTCTCCATCGTCCATGAAATAACCGAAATCCATCGCCGGGTTCTGCGCGCCAACGGACCCGCATTACTGTTTGAAAACCCGGTGGATGCCGAGGGCCGCCCCTGTTCAATGCCGGTCCTGACCAATCTGTTCGGCACCCCGGAACGGATTGCCCTCGGGCTTGGTGTTGCCGTCGACAAACTGGATGAGCTGGGCGAAATGCTGGCCTTTTTGCGCCAGCCGATCCCGCCCGGCAGCATGCAGCAAGCCCTTGAAGCGATACCCTCGCTGAAAGCGGCCCTTTCCATGGGCACCCGCCAGGTGCGGCGCGCGCCGGTTCAGGCGCAAAAATTCACTGGCGAGCAGATTGATCTGGGAAAACTGCCGATCCAGTGGTGCTGGCCGGGCGAACCGGCCCCGCTTGTCACCTGGCCCCTGGTGATCACCCGCGCGCCTGACAATCCCGATGATATCAATGTCGGCATCTACCGCATGCAGGTGCTCGGCCCCAACCGGCTGATCATGCGCTGGCTCAGCAATCGCGGCGGCGCGCGTCATCACCGCCTCTGGGCCGAACGCGGCGAACCCATGCCGGTCGCCATCGCCATTGGTGCCGATCCGGCCACCATCCTTGCCGCCGTCATGCCCGTGCCCGAGAGCATGAATGAGCTGGGCTTTGCCGGAATCCTCCGCCGCTCCAAGACAAGGGTAACCGAGGCCCTGACCGTGCCTATCCCGGTTCCTGCCGAAGCCGAGATCGTGCTGGAAGGCTTCATCGCCCCCGATGACACGGCACTGGAAGGCCCTTATGGCGACCACACCGGCTATTACAATGCCGTCGAGCCCTTCCCGGTGCTGACCCTCAGCGCCCTGACCATGCGCAAGGACCCGCTTTATCTCTCCACCTTCACCGGACGGCCGCCTGATGAGCCCTCAAGGCTCGGCGAGACCATGACCCGCCTGTTCGCGCCGATCGTCAAACGCCAGTTCCCTGAAATAAAGGATTACTGGCTGCCACCCGAAGCCTGTTCCTATCGGGCCCTCGTCGTCTCCATCGACAAGCGCTATCCCGGCCAGGCCAAGCGCATCATGATGGGCATGTGGTCGATCCTGCCGCAGTTCCTTTATACCAAGCTGATCATTGTCGTGGATGAGGACATCGATATCCGCAACTGGTCCGACGTCATGTGGGCAATTGCCACCCGCTTTGATGCCTCACGCGACCTGACCGTCATCACCGACACGCCCATCGACTATCTTGATTTCGCCTCGCCGCGCCCCGGCCTTGGCGGCAAGATGGGGATCGATGCGACCGGCAAGATCGGCGCGGAAACCGACCGCGAATGGGGCGAGGTGTTGAGCATGTCGCCCGAGATCGTCGCGCGGGTAGATGCCATCTGGGACGATCTGAACCTCGGCAAGCCCGGCCCGGCGGACGCAAAGGATATAAAATGAGCGGGGTGCAGCCAATTGTGCTCGGCGTTTCGGGCGCGTCCGGTGCCGCTATCGCCATGCGTATTGCGGAACGTTTGCGAGCGCTTGAAAACGTTGAAACCCACCTGGTCATCTCCAGGCCGGCCCAACGGACATTGGTGCATGAACTGGGCAAAGGGGCCACGGACCGGCTGGTCCAGCTGGCCGATCACGTGCATGCCGTCAATGATATCGGGGCCAAAATCGCCAGCGGGTCCTTTCGGACCAAAGGCATGATCATTGCCCCCTGCTCCATGCGCACGCTTGGGGCCATCGCCAATAGCCTTTCCGACAATCTCCTCGTGCGCGCCGCAGATGTGCATCTCAAGGAAAGGCGGCGTCTGGTGCTGCTGACACGGGAAAGCCCGCTGCATTTGGGGCATTTGCGGGCCATGTGCACGCTCACAGAAATGGGGGCCATCATCGCCCCGCCGGTGCCCGCGTTTTATCTGAAACCCGCCAATATCGCTGAAATGGTCGACCAGATCGCCGGCCGCGCCATTGATCTGCTCGCCCTTGATATCCCCGCTCAGGCAGCGGCGTGGGATGGCCATATTGTGGACTGACCCCAAGGCCCGGTGATCAGCCTTTGGGGCGGAAAGCCGTCATCATCTGCGGGTCAGTTTCAATCCGCCCGGCCCCGATCAGATCGAGACAATAGGGCACAGCGGCAAATACCGCATTCAGACAGACATCAATCGCCCCCGGGCTTCCCGGCAGGTTGATGATCAGGGTGGTGCCACGAATATAGGCGGATTGGCGCGACAGGATCGCCGTCGGCACTTGTTCAAGACTGACACGCCGCATCAATTCGCCAAAGCCCGGCAGCTCCTTGTCGCAAACAAGCTGCATCGCCTCAGGGGTCAGATCGCGCGGGCCGGACCCGGTCCCGCCCGTCGTCAAGATCAGATCAACCTGCATCCGGTCACAAAGCCGCGCCAGCACATTACGCACCGGCCCCACTCCGTCCGGCACGATTTCGCGCACGATCTCATAAGGAGACGAAACCGTTTTTTGCAGCCAGCGCTCGATGGCCGGCCCACTTTTATCCTCATATTCCCCCCGGCTTGCCCGGTCGGAAATCGTCACAACGCCAATCTGCATTTCATTAGCCCCCGAGCACGGACATGTTGCGGGTAATGCCGGAAACACCCGTCTCGGCAATGGCAAAGCCATGCCGCTCCGGCTTGGCCGCAACCGCCTGGCGGATCAAGGCCTCGACCTCTGCATTGCTTTCCGAACCGCGAAGCGCTGCCCGCAGATCAATCGATCCTTCATGCCCCATGCAGGTGAAAAGCTGGCCGGCGCAACTGACCCGCGCCCGATTGCAGCTTTGGCAGAAATTGCACGACATCGGCGTGATCAGCCCCAGCCGCCCACCGGTCTCGGCCACCCGCAAATAACGCGCCGGTCCCCCGGTCGCATCTTTCAGCGGTGACAATGTCCAGCGCATTTCGAGAGCTTCTTCCAATTCGCTCAAGGACAGATGTGTTCGCGCCCGGTCAAACCCGGCAAGGCCAAGCGGCATTTCCTCGATCAGGGTCAAATCCATGCCCTTGCCATGAGCAAAGCGGATCAGGTCATCAACCTCCCGCTCAAAAACCCCGCGCATGGCCACAGCATTGAGTTTGACATGCAACCCCGCCGCCAATGCCGCTTCAAGCCCGGCAAATACCCGCTCGATCCGCCCGCCCCGGGTAATCTGCCCATAACGTTGTGCATCAAGCGTATCGAGCGAGACATTGACGCGTTTGACCCCGGCGGATGCCAGCATCCCGGCATGCTGGCTCAGCAGCGTTGCATTGGTGGTCAAAACAACTTCATCAAGATCACCATTATCGAGATGACCCGAAAGCGCCTCGAACAGATAGCGGATGTCCTTGCGCACCAGCGGCTCCCCGCCGGTGATCCTGATCTTGCGGACACCCAACGCGATGAAAATCGTGCTCAGCCGGTAAAGTTCCTCAAGCGACAGCACTTCACGACGCGGCAGAAACGTCATGTTTTCCGACATGCAATAGGTGCATCTGAGATCGCACCGATCCGTCACCGACAGCCGCAAATAGGTCACTTGCCGGCCGAACCGGTCGACAAGCGGCGCTGCACTTCCCTTTTGGGCCATGCCTTGAACCCTTTACTGAACCAGCGGCCCGTCGGCAGCATTCATACTGATGCCGTTAATGGCCGCCTTGCTGGCCAGAATGCTGACATATTGCGCCACCGCCCGGCTCCAGCTCGAGGCCTCCAGCCATGCAGCAATACGCGGCTCGACCATATTGAAGGGCAATTGCCGGCCGGCAACGATACGTTCGAGATGAATGATGTGATAGCCGAACTGGCTGGCGACAGGGGTGGGGGCCAATTGCCCGGCCTCAAGATTGAACAGGGCGGCCTCGAATTCAGGCACGGTTGACCCCTTGGTCAACTGGCCAAGATGGCCCCCCTGCCCCTTTGACGGACAGGCGGAATATTCAAGCGCCAGCTCGGCGAAACGCTCTGGTGCCTCCACAAGCATTTCAAGCACAGCTTCAGCTTGGCCCTTGGCCTGCTCCCGTTTTTCGGGGGCCGACAAGGGGGCGGCAAACAGGATGTGACGCGCCTCGTAAAGACTTTCCGAGCAGAATTTTTGCGGATTTGCATCATAATAGCGGCGGCAATCCGCCGTCTCGGCCCGGGGTGTATGCACCTCGGCATCGAGCAGGCCGCGTATGGCCGCCTCTTCATCGGTTTCCCGCTTGCCCGCCATAACGGCTTCAGGCTTTGCGATAATACCTTTCGCCGCCGCTTCCTTGATCAGCAATGCCCGCACAACAAGCGCGCGCGCCGCCGCCTCGAAAGCTGCCGCTGGGGTTGCGGCAGGATGGTGCTGTGTTTCATCCCGGATCGCGTCCCCGGTAATTTCAACGCCATCGACTGAAATCTTCGCTTGCGGTTTGGCCGCCGGACGGGGCGGCACCGTAACCTTGCCGCTGGGCACCACATTATCGGTGAAATCAAGAAGTGTTGTCATGAGGGTTACTCCGCCGGATTGCGACGTTTGGTGCGCACGATCTGATAGCCCGGCCGCCAGATATAACGGACCGGCACACTCAGCATGTGCACGAGACGGGTGAAGGGGAAGAGAACGAAGATGGTCAGCCCGAGCGTGATATGGAGCTTGAACACCAGACTGGCATCCGCGACGTAGCGCGCAGCCTCAGGGTTAAAGGTGAATATCCCCTGGGCCCAGGACATGAACTTGACCATTTCATGCCCGTCCAGATGCTGAACCGAAACCACGATGGTACTGAGCCCCAGCGCCAATTGCACCCAGAGGATCACGATAATCATATTGTCGGCAAAGCTGGACGAGGCGCGGATCCGGGGATCGAAAAACCGGCGATGGATCAACAGTGTGGCCCCGATAATGCCGCTTATCCCGGCCACTCCGCCAAGAATAATCGCCACCATCTGCTTGGCACCATGACTGACCCCGAGCACATCCCAGACCCAGAGCGGCGTCAGCAGCCCCACCACATGGCCGCCAAAAATGGCGAGGACCCCGAGATGAAACAGCAAGGAACCCGCGACCAATTGCTTGCGCCGCAATAACTGGCTCGATCCCGAGCGCCAAGTATAGGGCTCGCGGTCATAGCGGATCACCGATCCCAGCGCCAAAACCGTCAGCGCGATATAGGGATAGATGCCAAACAGAAACGTATCAAGAAATGCAGCCATTTCAGTGTTCTCCCCTGGTCTCAGGTTGCGCCGGCGGACGTTGGGCAGCGCGGATTTGCGTGCGCAGCCGGTCCGGCCCGCAAGCCGCCTCGCCCCCGCCCATGAAACTCACCGCCTCTTCCTCCCAGATGTCATCAAGCGCCTGGAGATCGTGCGGGTCATCTTCGGGCTGCTGGCGCAATTCGGCGACAATGGCCGCGTCAGCCTCGCCGCCCGCAATCGCTTCCAGCACCAGCATGGCATTGGCATAGATCGAGCTGCGCTTTTGCAGCCGTTCGCGCAGGATCGTGAAAATGTGCAGGGTCTGGCCGAGCAGATTGTCGATTTCCTGTGACGACTGGGTCGAGAGATATTCAAGGAACAGCGGCAGATAATCGGGCAGTTCCCTGGCATCGATCTCAAAGCCCTGGGCTTCATACATCGCCGCCAGATCCACCATGGCCTGCCCACGGTCACGGCTTTCCCCATGCACATGTTCAAACAGATGCAGGGACAATGTCCGGGTGCGGTCAAACAGGAGCACATAGCGCTCCTCCGCATCATAAAGATCGTGGCTGCAAATATCGTCGATCAACGCGCCCAGCCAAAGCCGGCTGCGCGCGTCAATATTGGTATCGGCGGCAAGGGCCGCGTGCAGTTCCGGCCCGGCCCCCAGCAAATCCTTGCTGGGATAGGACAGTAAAACCGAAACCAGTTTAAGTGCGTTGGTCATCTGCCCTGGCCCTCGTTGATGAATGCGGTTGGCGTCTGCACGGTACGGGGCCGTTTCGCCCCGAACAGCTCGACCTCGGAAGAGCCGCCCGAACAGCCATTGCCGAACGAGAACCCGCAGGAGCCGCGCACGTCATAGGCATCCTCGCCGATCTCGCGATGGGTTGTGGGGATGACGAACCGGTCCTCATAATTGGCAATCGCCATATAGCGGTACATCTCTTCGATCATCGCGCTGGTCAGCCCGACCCGCCCGGCAATATTGTCGTCGATCAGCCCGTCCACGGTCTTGGTGCGCATATAAGAGCGCATGGCGAGCATGCGTTCGAGCGCTGTGACCACCGGCGCGTCGTTGCCGCCCGTCAACAGGTTGGACAGGTAGCGCACCGGGATGCGCATGGATTTGACATCCGGCAGATCGCCATCCCAGGCCATCTTGCCCGCTTCCGCTGCCGATTGCAGCGGCGAGAGCGGCGGCACATACCAGACCATCGGCAAGGTGCGGTATTCGGGATGCAGCGGGAAGGCCACTTTCCAGTCCATCGCCATTTTATAGACCGGCGATTGTTTGGCCGCCTTCAGCCAATCCTCAGGGATACCCTGCTTGCGTGCCTCGGCAATGATTTCAGGATCATTGGGATCAAGGAAAACCGAGAGCTGGGCTGCATAAAGGTCCTTTTCATCGGGCGTCGAGGCGGCCTCTTCAATGCGATCGGCATCATAAAGCAACACACCAAGATAGCGGATACGCCCCACACAGGTCTCTGAACACACGGTTGGCAGACCGGCCTCGATGCGCGGATAGCAGAAGGTGCATTTCTCGGATTTGCCCGACGACCAGTTATAATAGATCTTCTTGTAGGGGCAGCCCGAAACGCACATGCGCCAGCCGCGGCACTTTTCCTGATCGATCAAGACGATCCCGTCATCTTCGCGCTTGTAAATCGCGCCTGAAGGGCAAGCCGCCACGCAGGTTGGATTAAGGCAATGCTCGCAAAGCCGGGGCAGATACATCATGAACGTGTTTTCAAACTCGCCGTAGATCTGCTTCTCGACACCTTCAAAATTGTAGTCCACCGAGCGTTTGGCGAATTCACCGCCAAGGATTTCTTCCCAGTTCGGGCCCCATTCGATCTTTTCCATGCGCGCGCCGGAAATCTTGGAGCGCGGCCGGGCGGTGGGGAAAGCCTCAAGCTCTCCGGCCGTTTGCAGATGCCCGTAATCGAAATCGAACGGCTCGTAATAATCATCGATTTCGGGCAGGTCCGGATTGGCAAAGATCTTGGCCAGCACCCGCCATTTGGCACCGATCTTCGGTTCGATCTTGCCATTGGCCTTGCGCACCCAGCCGCCATTCCATTTCTTCTGGTTTTCCCATTCCTTGGGATAGCCGATACCCGGCTTGGTCTCGACATTGTTGAACCAGGCGTATTCAACGCCTTCGCGGTTGGTCCAGACGTTCTTGCAGGTAACAGAGCAGGTGTGACAGCCGATACACTTGTCGAGATTGAGCACCATGCCGATTTGCGCGCGGATTCTCATTCTGCGGCCTCCAGTTTCTTATTGAGCGGGCCTTCGAGCCAATCGATCCTGGTCATTTTGCGCACGATGACGAACTCATCCCGATTGGAACCGACGGTGCCGTAATAGTTGAACCCGTAGGCCTGCTGCGCGTAGCCGCCGATCATGTGGGTCGGCTTGATGATCGCCCGGGTCACCGAATTATGGATGCCGCCCCGGTTGCCAGTCATTTGCGAACCCGGCGTGTTCACGATTTTTTCCTGGGCGTGATACATGAAGATCGTGCCCTCCTTCATCCGCTGGGACACGACGGCCCGCGCCGTCAGGGCACCATTGGAATTATAGGCTTCGATCCAGTCATTATCGACAATGCCCACCTTGGCGGCGTCCACTTCCGACAACCACACAACCGGCCCGCCGCGATTGAGCGTCAGCATCAGCAGATTGTCCGAATAGGTGGAATGGATGCCCCATTTCTGGTGCGGCGTGATGAAATTCAGCACGATCTGCTTTTCGCCATTCGGCTTGCTGTCGATCACCGGATTGACCGATTTGGTATCGATCGGCGGGCGGTAGACACAAAGCGCCTCACCGAATGCGCGCATCCACAAATGATCCTGATAAAGCTGCTGCCGGCCGGTCAGCGTCCGCCATGGGATCAGCTCATGCACATTGGTGTAACCGGCATTGTAGCAAACCGTCTCGCTTTCAATCCCCGACCAAGTGGGGGACGAAATGATCTTGCGCGGCTGGGCGACAATGTCGCGGAAGCGGATTTTTTCATCCTCTTTGGGCAAGGCCAGATGCGCATGCTCACGCCCGGTGAATTTGGAGAGAGCCTCCCAGGCCTTGACTGCCACTTCGCCATTGGTTTCGGGTGCCAGCATCAGCACCACTTCGGTCGCATCGATATCGCTATCGATCTTCGGCATGCCGAGGGTTTGCCCTTCGTCGGTCACAACCCCATTGAGTTTGCCGAGCGCTGCAACCTCATGCCCGGTGTTCCAGCCAATGCCCTTGCCGCCATTCCCGAGCTTTTCCAGCAATGGCCCCAGCGCGGTGAAGCGCTTGTACAAATTGGGATAGTCGCGTTCGACCACAGCAACATTGGGCATGGTCTTGCCCGGGATCGGGGCGATGGCGCCCGTCTTCCAGTCGGCAACGTCAAACGGCTGCGCCATTTCACCGGCCGTATCGTGCAGGATCGGCACCAGTACGGTGTCCTGCTCCACCCCCAGCACTTCGGGCGCAATCTCCGAAAAAACCTTGGCCAGACCCTTGAAGATTTCCCAATCGCTCCGCGCCTCCCAGGCCGGATCCGCCGCACTTGAAAGCGGGTGAATGAAGGGATGCATGTCGGAGGTATTGAGATCGTTCTTTTCATACCAGGTGGCGGTCGGCAGCACGATGTCGGAATAAACGCAGGTCGTCGACATGCGGAAATCAAGGGTCACCAGCAGGTCGAGTTTGCCCTCGGGCGCCGTGTCATGCCATTTGGCTTCCTTGGATTGCTGGCGTCCCTCTTCCCCCAGATCCTTGCCCATCACCCCATGAGTGGTGCCAAGCAGATGCTTGAGGAAATATTCATGCCCCTTGCCCGACGAGCCGAGCAGGTTGGAGCGCCAGACGAACATGTTGCGCGGCCAGTTCGCCGGATTGTCGGGGTCTTCGCAGCTCATTTTGAGCCGCCCCGATTTCAGGCCGGCAGCTACAAAATCGGCCGGTTTTTTCCGCGCCTTGGCGGCAGCCTTGGCGATATTGAGCGGGTTGGTTTCCAGTTGCGGTGCGGAGGGCAACCAGCCCATGCGCTCGGCCCGGATATTATAATCGATCAGGCTCGCGTCCCAATCCCCGTCCGGGGCAGTTGGCGACAGGATTTCCTTCACGTTCAGCGTTTCATAGCGCCATTGATCGGTATGGGCATAAAAGAACGATGTCCCGTTCATCTGGCGCGGTGGCCGGTTCCAGTCGAGACCGAAGGCCAGTGGCAACCAGCCGGTTTGCGGGCGCAGTTTTTCCTGCCCCACATAATGGCTCCAGCCACCGCCCGATTTGCCGACGCACCCGCACATGATCAGGAGATTCATGATCCCCCGATAATTCATGTCCATATGATACCAATGGTTGAGCCCGGCCCCCAGAATGACCATGGAACGGCCTTCGGTCTTTTCCGCATTGGCGGCAAATTCACGGGCAACCGCGATGATATCGTTTTTCTTGACGCCGGTGATCTGCTCGGCCCAGGCCGGGGTATAAGGCACGTTGTCGTCAAAGGATTTGGCAACATTGGCGCTGCCAATGCCTCGATCCAGCCCGTAATTGGCGGCCAGAAGATCAAAGACCGTCGCCACCAGTGCCGCGCCATCATTAAGCGTGACCTGCTTTGCAGGTACGGCGCGCAACAGCACGCTTTCGTGGTCCGTTCCGGCAAAATGATCATGCTCGCGATTGCCGAAATAGGGGAAGGCAACTTCGGCCACACTGTCCCGGTCCTCGGGCAGAATGAAGCTCATTCTGAGCCGGAGCGGTGTGCCTTTTCCGTCTTTTTGTTCAAGGTTCCAGCTGCTCTGATCGCTCCAGCGATGGCCAACCGAGCCATTGGGTGCGGTCACCTGACCGGTTGTCTCGTCAATGGCGACGGTCTTCCATTCCGAATGCTTGTCCTCACCCAGCATATCCTTGAAATCAGAGGCGCGCAGCAGACGTTCAGGCACATAATGCCCGTCCTTCTTGACCAGGCGCACCAGCATCGGCATGTCGGTATAGCGGCGGCAATAATCCTCGAAATATTCCGCCTGACGGTCGAGATGGAATTCGCGCAAAATGACATGACCCATGGCCATGGCCAGCGCCGCATCGGTTCCCTGTTTGGGATGCAGCCAGAGATCGGAGAATTTGGCCGCTTCCGAATAATCGGGCGAGACCACAACCGATTTGGCCCCCTTGTAGCGGGCCTCGGTATAAAAATGCGCGTCCGGCGTCCGGGTTTGCGGCACGTTCGAGCCCCAAAGCATCAAAAAGCCCGCATTATACCAATCAGCACTTTCGGGCACATCGGTCTGCTCACCCCAGGTCATGGGCGAGGCCGGCGGCAAATCGCAATACCAGTCGTAAAACGAGAGGCACACCCCGCCCATCAGCGAGAGATAGCGTGAGCCCGCCGCATAGGAAATCATCGACATGGCCGGAATAGGCGAGAAACCGATGACCCGGTCCGGCCCATAGGTGCGCACCGTATAGGCATTGGCCGCGGCAATGATCTCGTTGACCTCTTCCCATTTGGCCCGCACGAAACCACCATGGCCACGGATCTTGGTATAGGCGTCGCGTTTGCTCTTGTCCTCGACAATAAAGGCCCAGGCGGCAACCGGGGTGCGCATCACCCGCGCCTCGCGCCAGAGCTTGAGCAGGCGCGACCTGATCAGCGGATATTTCACCCTGTTGGCGGAATACATGTACCACGAATAGCTGGCCCCCCGGGCGCAACCGCGCGGTTCATGATTGGGCAGATCGGGCCGTGTGCGCGGATAATCGGTCTGCTGGGTTTCCCAGGTCACGATCCCGCCCTTGACGTAGATTTTCCACGAGCACGAGCCGGTGCAGTTCACCCCATGGGTGGAGCGCACGATCTTGTCGTGCTGCCAGCGCTTCCGGTAGGCTTCCTCCCAGTCCCGGTTTTCATTGGTGGTCACACCGTGACCACCCGAGAATTTATCGACATTCTTGCGCGCCAGAAAATTCAGCCGGTCAAGTAAATGAGACATGTGGTTACTCCCTTAGCGTGCGGTTTGCGGCGCGCCGGTGACGGTGCGGCCGTGCTCGATGTCGTAAAGGGTGCCGCCGCGCCGGGTGTAAGCCCACCACGTGATGACGACGCAGCTCGCGTAAAAGATCATGAAGCCCCAGAGCGCCGCTGCGGGTCCCCCGGTCATATCGATCGACGAGCCATAGGCCTTGGGGATGAAAAACGCCCCATAGGCGGCCATTGCCGAGGTGAAGCCGATGATCGCCGCGCTTTCCTTGTCGCCCTGACGGGCAGCGGATGCCGCATCAAGTTCGGGCATGGTGCGCCGGACCTCCTGATGCATGATCACGGGGATCATCTGGAACGTCGACGCATTGCCGACACCGGTGGCAAAGAACAGCACCATGAAACAGGCAAAGAAGCCCCAGAAAGCGCCCGGCTGCTCTTTTGTGGCAAGGAAATAGATCACCCCGCCGACAGCGGCGATCATGCCCACAAAGGTCCACAAGGTCACACGCCCACCGCCCCAGCGGTCGGAAATCCATCCGGTCGCGGCCCGTGACAAGGCCCCGACCAATGGTCCCAGAAAGACGAATTGCAGGGAACTCACCTCGGGAAACTGGGTCTGAGCCAGCAGCGGGAACCCGGCGGAATAGCCGATGAACGAGCCGAAAGTGCCGGTATAAAGCCAGCACATGATCCAGTTATCCTTGCGCCCGAAGATCACCGCCTGATCGCGGAACGAGGCTTTGGCCGAGGCAATATCATCCATGCCGAACCAAGCCAGAAGCGTGGTGACAATCAGGAACGGCACCCAGACGAAACCGGCGTTCTGCACCCAGAGCTGCGTGCTTTCATTGACCTGTTGCGGTTCGCCGCCCAGCACGCCGAAAACGCTGGTGGTGATGACGATCGGCACGAGAAACTGCATGACCGAGACGCCGAGATTGCCCAGCCCCGCATTGAGCGCCAACGCATTTCCCTTCTCCTTTTTGGGGAAGAAGAAGCTGATATTGGCCATGGACGAGGCAAAATTGCCGCCGCCAAGCCCGCACAACAGCGCCAGCACCAGAAAGATCAGATAGGGCGTTTCCGGGTTTTGCACCGCATAGCCGATGCCAAAGGCTGGAACCAGCAAGGAGGCGGTGGTGATGGTCGTCCACAGACGGCCGCCCAGAATGGGCACCATGAAAGAATAAAAGATGCGCAATGTCGCCCCCGAAAGCCCGGGCAGCGCCGCCAGCCAGAACAGCTGGTCGGTGGTATAATTAAAGCCAATGGCGGGAAGCTTGGCGATCACCACGCTCCACACCATCCAGACGGAGAATGCCAGCAGCAGGCTCGGGATCGAAATCCAGAGGTTACGCCGGGCAATCGCCTTCCCTTTCGCATCCCAGAATTCGGCGTCTTCAGGACGCCAGTCCTGAATGACCTTCGAAGGCCCGGGCACCTTTGCACTGTCATGGATCGATTGCATTTCGGGCAATTGCGGCAGCGTTCCCGCCTCGCCAACCATTGCCGATTTCTCCATCGTGCGAACCGAGAAATGCATCCAGAGCAGGGAAACCGTCACAATCAGGAACAGCAGCATGAAGGAACTGGTCCAGATGCCGGTCAGATCATTCATGACACCGAAGACAATCGGCAGAACGAAGCCGCCAAGGCCACCGACCATGCCCACCAAACCGCCGACCGAGCCCACATTTTCAGGATAGTAGACGGGGATGTGCTTATAGACCGCCGCCTTGCCCAGCGACATGAAAAAGCCCAGCACGAATATGGTCAGGATGAACGGCACCAGCCCCATCTGCGTCGAGAACGCGATCTGCCCGTCAATGCCATGAATGACATAATCGGTCTGCGGATAAGCCAGCATGAACGTGCACAGCATGCCAACGCCGAAGGTCCAGTAGAGAATTGTCCGTGCGCCATATTTGTCGGAGAGATGCCCGCCATAGGCGCGGAAAATACTGGCGGGAACCGAATAGAAAGCCGCCAGCACACCGGCCGTGCGGATATCAAGGCCATAGACGCCGATCAGGTAGCGCGGCAGCCATAGCGCCAGCGCGACAAAGGCACCAAAGACGAAGAAATAATAAAGCGAAAACCGCCAGACCTGAATGCTCTTGAGCGGTTCAAGCTGCGCCAAGATCGAGCGGGGCTTTTCACCCTTGGCCTTGCGCGCCTCGACCGCCGGATCTTCCTTGGTCAGCAGGAAAAATACCACCGCGACAACCGCCAGGATCACCGAGTAGATCTGCGCGGTTTGTTGCCAGCCGAAAGCGACCAGCAGGAACGGTGCCCCAAAACTTGTGACCGCCGCACCCAGATTGCCGACACCGAAAATCCCCAGCGCCGTGCCCTGCCGCTCCGCCGGGAACCATTTCGAGATATAGGCGACACCCACCGAAAACGCGCCGCCGGCCAGACCGACACCGAGGGCCGCAACCAAAAACCACTGATAGGTCGTAACCGTTGACAGCAGCCAGGTGGCAAGGGCGGAGGCCAGCATCACCAGGGCGAATACCCGCCGGCCACCATATTGATCCGCCCATATGCCCAGAAAAACCCGGCTCAGCGAACCGGTGAGGATAGGTGTGGCCACCAACAGGCCGAATTCGGTTTCGCTCAGGCCAAGATCATTCTTGATACGCACCCCGATAATCGAAAAAATCGTCCATACGGCAAAGCACACCGTAAAGGCGAAAGTGCTCATGCCGAGCGCGGTGGTCTGTTGGCTACGGGTAACTCCGGTCAGCGTCGTCATCGAAACTATTCTCCCCATTACGCCTGAATCCTGAAATGGACCGGGCTGGAATGGGGCGAGCATTGAAATTGACGACCGCTAAAGCGTTGATCTGGATCAAGTGGACAGGAACACACGGCAAAAACAATTGAGCACCCAATATACGTTGTTGTCCTTGGTGCGGATTCAGGTCACTCACTTTACAAATCAACAAATATCCTTCACAAATATCAATTATCATCTTGATGTAAATCAATATGGAGGGTGTCGTGCGTGTAGATGATCTTCCTCAGATACGGAAATTGAACCTGTTTCAGAGCATGCAGGAGGACAATTTCGCCGAGCTGATCCAGGCCGCCTATCTCCAGAATTTCCCCGCTCAGGTGCAGTTGATCACCGAGGGGGATTCCGCCGACTTTCTGTTTTTGGTGGTCGAGGGCTGTGTCGAACTTTTTGCCAATGCCAATGGCCGCGAGGCGACGCTGAGCATGGTCCATCCGGTCGGCTCGTTTATTCTGGCCGCCGTGCTCCGGGATGCGGTTTATCTGATGTCGGGCCGCACGACCAAAAAATCACGCGTTCTCATGATCCCCGCTCAGGATATCCGCAGCATTTTTGAAAAGGACGACATGTTCGCCCGGGCCATCGTCCGCGAACTGGCCAATAGCTATCGCGCCGTGGTCAAGGAACACAAGAACCTCAAACTGCGCACCGCCGTTGAACGCCTGGCCAACCGCCTGTTGCGCTATCATCGCGAGCAGGGCTCCAAAGGTCAGATAGAATTACCCCATGACAAACGCACGCTGGCAGCCTTGCTCGGCATGACACCGGAAAACCTGTCGCGGGCCTTTGCAACGCTCAAGCCCTTTGGCGTGCAGGTGGAAGGGGCCACAATCAATCTCACCGATATCGAGGGACTGACCGGTCTGGCCAAGCCAACGCCCCTGATCGATGACCGAACAACCTGAGACATTCCGCGAAAAATCGGGCATCAGCTTTCGGCACTCAACTTGCCTTCTGCTCCAACGCCAGATCATGATCCTCGGCCTGGCGCGCAATATCGGCAATGCTCACGCCATCGAGTTCATATAAAAAAGCGCGCAACCCGGCCCCGATCGTTTGATCAACACATTGATAAACGGGATGTTTCGAGATGACGTCGACTTGCATCATCGCGGCCGGCTTGCAATCCCGAAACCGCGGCTCGCAGGCGCGCACCACCTCCCCCACACTGATATCAGCCGGCCCCCGCGCCAAGCCGAACCCGCCGCCGCGGCCCCGGGCCGAGAACACCAGATTATCCTTGGTCAGGATTTTGAGCAGTTTGAAAATATTGGCCACCGAAATACCCGTCTGCACCGCCACTTCGGGCACGGTCAGCGTTTCTGGATAGCATTCCCCGACACAGGAGAGGACCATGACCGCGTATTTGGATTGCTCTGTCAGCCGCATCGCTCACTCTCCGCTCATGGCGTCATGATGCCTTGAAATTCATGCCCGTAGATCAGGCTGACGGCCGGGTCCATATGAAGGCCAGCACACCCGACAGGACAATCACCTGCACGACCACGATCCAGCCTGCAAGCTGCACCCCCATCGACGCGCCAAGACTGATGGCAATCATGACGCTGGCGGCAATTTTGGCCCGTAGCGAGATGGCCCCGCGTGCCTCCCAGTTCCGGATCATCGGCCCCGTCAGGCGATGATTGAGCAGCCAGGAATGAAATCTGGGCGACGACCGGCTGAAACAGCCCACCGACAACAGCACAAATGGCGTCGTCGGCAGCATCGGCAGGATCGCCCCCACAATGGCAAACCCAAGGCTGGTAAAGCCGATGATCAACCAAAGATAACGCATGCCCGCTCGTTCCATTCCGCATCAGACGCCCATTGATAACCTCCTATCGCATATTGGCAAATGAGATGCGGACTTCTTTGATCCAAAACAAAATACGCCCACACATCTGGTCACAACGGCAATTTTGGCGCGGGACGCGTCACCACATAAACCGCGGAACCAACCGCAAAAACGCCCACGACAAAGGCGAGCCAGAGCGCCGGTTTGGCTGAGACCAGAAAGACCACATAGCCGAACGCCATCCCGCCACAGGCCATGATTTTGGCGTTTCGCGGCACCGCGCCTTCAGCCCGCCAGTTGCGCAACACCCCGCCAAAGCGCGGATGGTTCAGCATCCACGCTTCCAGCCGGGGCGACGACCGGCTGAAAAACCACAAGGCCAGGATCAGGAATATCGTCGTCGGCATGACCGGCACAAAGGCCCCCACAATGCCCAAGCCAAGCATCACAACACCGAGCAGGAAAAAGCCGAGCCGCCGGGTTCCCTGAAACGAGAGACCCGTCCGGCCCGGTTTTTCGCACGCCCTCATCGCCGACACGCCAAAAGGCACGCGCAGTATCTCCGGCTCATTCAAAAATGTCCTCGACCAGCCCGTGCACACGATTGAAGGCGCTCACCCCGCCGGCAATGACACGGTCCTCTTCCGCCGCACTCAGATCCACCGAATCCAGCAGGGCCGTAAAAGTGCGCCATTGCAGGCCGCGCCCTTGCGGGTGGGCGGCCAGATGACGGGCGCCGAAATTCTCGTGCAAGCCGATCAGCGCCGCCTGTTTCAACAAAACCGCCGCACCGAGATTTGACCCCTCGGCCACATAAAGCCAGCCAAGCGCCTGCGGAATATCCGCATCAGTATCAGTATCAAAAGCCGGCGGCCGCATGGCGATCGGCACGGATATCCCGATATCGGCACAATCCGCCGCAATCTGGTCGAGCCGCCGCCGCTCGCCAAGCCCCGGCAATAGCGCCTGCAGGGTGGGATTGGTGTAAAGCGCATCAATGTCGCGATGGAACTGATATTGCACTTTGAGAAACAATCCATAGCGCCCCACAGCCTCAAAAGGCCGCCCGGCCATGATGCGCTTGTCGAGCTGGTCATGGGCCGAATGGGTGCGCTCCCGCAAACGCTTTGTCCGGCTTGTCTCACCGGGCTCCAAAATATCGAGTGTTTCCTGCATGGTCATTCTGTCCTCATTTTCAAAAGTTCGATTTGGGTTTTATTCTTCCTTGAGCGCGCGGCTGATCTGATCGCTGAGCGGCTTGACGAGATAGGAAATCATTGTGCGTTCCCCGGTCTGGATGAACGCTTCTGCCGGCATGCCAGGCACCAGAACCAGATCTTCCAGCTGGGTCACTTCCTCGGGCGACACCGCAATGCGCACCACGTAATAGGCAAGCCCCGTCACCTGATCCTTGGTCAGGTCGGCCCCGATCCGGCTGATCGTGCCCGTCAGTTCCGGCGTTGTCCGCTGGTTAAACGCAGAGAGGCGCAAAATGGCATTCTGGCCCACACTGAGCTGGTCGATATCCTGCGGTGCGATCCGGGCTTCCAGCACCAATTGGTCGCTCTCGGGCACGATTTGCATGATGGGTTCACCCGGCGAGATCACCCCGCCCACCGTATGAACGGCAAGCTGATGCACGATCCCCGTTTGCGGCGCAATAATATCGATCCGGTTCAGATCATCTTCGGCAGCGACCCGGCGTTCGATATATTCGCCGGTCTGCGCCTGCACCTCCCGCAGGTCCGTTGAAACCTCGCTCTTGTAGTCGTAATCGATCTGGAGGATTTGCAATTGGGTTTCCGCGATCTGACCGGCGGCCCGGGCCTGATTGGCCAGAACCTCGCCATGCTGCCCGCCCAGCGTCGCCGCTTCCCGGTCCAGCGCATTGAGCCTCTGTATGGTCACAAGCTCCTTCTCGCGTAATCCGCGCAAACCGGCAAGTTCACTTTCCAGCACCCCAAGGCCGCGTTCATAGGCCGTCGCCTGCGCCTTCAAACCCGATATCTCATTCTCATACTGAGCCACCCGCTCCAATAGCTGGTCCTTCTTGCCATCACGGGCCTTCCGGCGGAATGCAAAAAGATTGCGTTCATTGCGCATGGCCGCCACCACATCGGCATCGTCAATCAGACCCTCTACCTCGGGGGGAAAAACAATCTCTGGCAGGTCGTCCCGTTCCGCCTCAAGCCGGGCCTGCCGGATCGCCAATTCATTGAGCCGCTTGGTCACAATGGCAAGGCCCGCCCGGGTTTGCGTTGCATCGAGCCGCATCAACACGTCGCCCGCCGCAACCCTTTGCCCCTCATGCACCAGGATTTCACCGACAATGCCAACGCTCGAGTGCTGGACCGTTTTCACATAGGAGGCGACCACGAACTGCCCCGAGGCCACAACGGCGCTGGCAAGACTGGTGGCCATCGCCCAGCCGCCAACCCCGCCGACCAAAACAATAGCGACCAAACCCACCACCAGCAAATGGCGGCCAATCGAGGCCGAAACCCGGGCTGCATCAGCGTTCATCATTGCGCTCCTCCTCAACCGGGGCCTGCCCCGCCGCCGCGTAACCGACAGGCTCGGCCGCATTGGCCACCACTCGAAAAGGCGTCACGCTGCGCGCCGCAGGACTGCCGCCCGAGGCGGCCCCGGTGGACTGTTTGAGCATTTTCGACAATACTTCATCGCGCGGCCCGAAGGCTCTCGCCCGGCCCGCATCCATCGCCAGCACCAGATCGACCGCGCTGAGCGCACTCGGCCGATGGGCGATCACGATGGCGATGCCTTTGCGCGCCCGCACCGCCGCCACCGCCTGAATGACGGCGGCCTCGCCTTCCGCATCGAGACTGGCATTGGGTTCATCCAGAACCAGCAAAAACGGATTGCCATAAAGCGCCCGCGCCAGCCCGATACGCTGCCGCTGCCCCCCGGAAAGACCGGCACCATTTTCCCCGATCCGGGTCTGATAGCCCTGCGGCAGGCCGGTGATAAAGCCATGCACGCCCGCCGCCTCCGCCGCCTCGGTAATACTGCCCGCGTCCGCATCGGCATCAAACCGCGCGATATTCTGGGCAATGGTGCCGTCGAACAATTCCGCGCTTTGCGGCATATAGCCGATATGCCTGCCAAGCGTTTCCGGTGCCCATTGATCGAGCGTCGCCCCGTCAAGCCGCACATGCCCCCGCATCACGGCCCAAACCCCGGTGAGCGCCCGGGCAAGGGTGGACTTGCCACAGCCCGAAGGCCCGATAATGCCAAGCGCACTGCCCGCCGTCAGCGTAAAGGAGATATCCACCACCGTCGGCATGCGCCCGCCCGGCGGCACAATGCTTACCTGCTCGGCCCGCAATTCACGCTGGGGCGCCGGCAGCAGCAACAGCTCCGGCTCACGATCAAACACCGGGATGAGTTTTTTGATCCGGGCCCAGCTTTGCCGCGCATTGACGAAATATTTCCATTGCCCGATGGCGGTATCGACCGGTGCCATCGCCCGCCCCATCATGATCGAGGCGGCAATCATCACCCCGGCAGAGGCCTGCTGCTCGATCACCAGCCAGGCACCGACAGCAAGGATTGCCGATTGCAGCCCCTGCCGCACCACCCGTGACAGGCTGGTCATGGCCGAGCTCATATCCCCGCCCTGCCGGCCGGCCGCCAGATGGGCGCTATTGGCCTCCAGCCAGCGGGCAAACACCTGTTTCTCCATGCCCATGGCGCGGATGCTTTCAGCATTATGGCGGGCATCCTCGGAAATGGCGGCCCGTACCATGCCCTTTTCCATGGCGACCCTGGCAGGCTTGCGGGCGGAAATGTCGGTTGTGAGGGTAATGGCGATCATGATCAGCGCGCCGACACTGGCCGTCACCCCGAGCCAGAAATGAAAGATGAAGCAGATCGCAAGATAGAACGGCATCCAGGGCAGATCGAAAAATGCGCCCGGTCCCGGCCCCGCCAGAAAGCTGCGCACCGCCTCAATATCGCGCAAGGGCTGCATGCCATCGCCCGGCGCACGCGCCATCAGCGGCATGCGTGTGATCGCCCGCAGGCCCAGCCGGGCAAAGCGCGCATCAAACCCCTCCCCGAGCCGCAACAGGATGCGGGCCCGCAAGGTATCGAGCACGGCCTGAAACCCGAACAGCCCGGCGCAGAGCCCCCCCAATACAATCAGCGTAGGCACGCTGTGACTGGTCAGCACGCGGTCATAAACCTGCAGCATGAACAAGGGGCCATTGAGGGCCAAAAGGTTGAGCAAGATGCTCAGCACAAAAAGGGCGGCGATCACCAGCTTTAACGGCAGAGCAACCGCCCCGGCATCACGCCGGGACGATTGTCCATGCTGGGACTTATCCAACACGAATTCCCACTCTCAACTTAAGCGAACAGGAAGTCGGTGGCGTCGAGCACGCTCGAGGAAACGCCTTCGAGCGTTATCGAAACGGAATAATCCAAGGCCGTACCGATGACAGCATCGCCATTGATGTCATCATACCAGTAAAGGTCGCTGGTCGATGTTGCTCCCCAAGCCGACACATCCAGAGTGTCAGTGCCATCCTGGTAGCCGGCAGTCCCCGTGCCATTTGATGTGACCTTATCGGTACCGCCGCTGAACACGAAGGTATCGGCACCGCCGAAACCGACCAAGGTATCCGAGGCCACCGTGTCCTCGATTACCGTACCCGTCGCCGCGAGATAATCATAAAGATTACCGAGCGAACCATTGACGGTGAGATCGTAGACCGCCAGATCCAGATAATCCGGCGAGGCAGTGGTAAAAGCCGGGTCGGTGACAATCGTCAGATCCGTCTGCCCCAACGAAACCCCGCCCGTCTCGTCCTGGCTGTAGCCAGAGCCGAGTTCAAGGGTACTGGTCGTACCGGTCAGATTGCCCTGGGAATACTGAAAATCACCATTAAGCACGACGCCATTGCCACCTGAGCCGCCATTACCCCACTGGGCATACTCATATTCCGGATGCAGGGCGATTTCGCCAGGATCAGATACGAGGCCCTCGTCAGCGGACCAGAAAGTGCCATATGTCGTGGAAAATCCACTGGCCCAGTTCGTCAAAAAATCCGCCATATTTGACGAAGCGGATGTAAGTTGGATAGTTGCAGTCATGGTTTACTCCTTAAGTGGCCATGAGGATGCCCGGACCAAGTCCGGGCGACGAACCCCGGCCGGGGGCCAAACCCGGCTGGGGAACTCGTAAAACCTGTGTCTGTTTTCTGTGTGCCGCACATTGTCAGAACTTCACATTCATCGAAGCGGTGATGGTGCGCCCCGGTGCGTTGTAGGTGCCTGAACCCGCAATATAATTGAGGTCGGTCACGTTGGTGACTGCCAAGCGGAGCGTGGCGTTATCGCTCAGCTGATAGGAGCTATAGAGATCAACAGTTGTATAGGGCTCGGTGGTCTCGGAGAGGTTCCCCTCTTTATCAAGGACCCGCGATTGGGTCGGCGTAACGTGATTGAGCCGTGCGCCGAGCTGCAGCTTTTGCTCCATCAGACGCACACCGCCGTCAATAGTCAGTTTGAACTTCGGTGGAACGTTGCCGGCGGTAGCCTGGATTTTGCCATCGGTAGTCACCGTGCCGTTGGAGAAAATCTCGGTCGATTGCGGCCATGAGGTTTCGAGCCATGTCGCCGAGCCGCCGAGCCAGAACCCGCCAGCGTCGTAATTGCCCTCAAGCTCCAGCCCCCGCATGGTGGTCACACCATCGAGATTGACAAATCCGGTATAGATTTTATCCGCGACGCCCGGCGCAAGAATGGAACCGAGCACGATGTAATCATCGACCTCGCGCTGAAAGGCCGCCACTTTGAACCGCAGGCTGTCGTCATCCATAAAGATTCCGTCAAGGCTGACATTGGCGCCAATCTCGATAGTCCGTGCCTGTTCCGGACGCAACGACGTGTTGGGGGCGAAGTTGGTGCCCGCATTGCCATCGCCCGGCAGACCACCAGCGAAAAATGCCTCGAGAACCGTCGGTGGCCGGAAACTCTGGGAATAGCTGACATAGGGCTTGAACCAGTCGGTCGGCGCAAATTCCGCCTTCACGGTGGGCAACCAGGCACCGTCGGAGCGATCAATATCAAGTTCGTGGGAGGGATAAGTTGTCGTCTTTACTGTCTTATTAATTCCTGTTCCCGCAATACACTGTGCAGGATTATTCAGGTATTGAGCCGGCCATATACCGTTGACGAAAACTACGCGAGGCGGAGGATTAGAACCAACCGCGACGAATGCATCGTAATATTGATCCGCGGTGTAATGATTGGAAACAAAATCGCAGGGAATATTGACGATTTTGGAGGTAGTTTCCATATTATAGTAAGTCGTCGTACCATGCAGTCGATACCAGTCATACCGCAGACCGCCCGACAGGGTCAGCCAGTCCTGCACCTCCCAATCAGCATTGGCAAAGGCGCTGGCAACATCGCGGTTGCCGGGCGGGCTGAAAGCCGTATAGCGGCTCGCCCAGTCCGGATTGAGATCAATGGTCGCGCTGGACGCCGATGCCGTGGCACTATCGCTGAAAGCCTCAACGCCATAATTGACCTCAACGACCCCCGCCTGCGTATCGAAGACACTGGTATTTTCCAGAACACCGCCGATGCTCAGCGTATTCAAATCGATATAGGTGTCGGGCGAACTGTTCCCGCGCGCCTCGCGCATTTCCTTGCTCAGCGAATTGTTCAGCCAGAGCCTGGCATTGAGATCGATAAGCGCATTATCCGGCTTCCAGGACACTTCCCCGGTCAAGCTGTCGACATGCACATTTTCAAAATTCTCAAGCCCGTCACCAAAGCCGTATTTGAAGGCGTTGAACTGGTGCATCCATGACAGCGTGGTTTGAACCTCATCGAAATCACCCTCAAGCTTGAACAGGGTCGAAAAACTTTCGCGCCCCTTGAAATGCTTCAGGTTGGACGCTTCATCGCCATTTTGGCCTTTGGCGTATTCGCCCAGATCAAACTTGCTGATGCCTGCCGTCACCGAGAAAGGCGTGTCGGCCAGCCGCGCCGCGCCCAGAACCGACCCCTGAAAATCATATGCATTGGTGCCCTTGGTCCCGTTGAGCTCCAGGCCTGCGTTCCGCCCGTCCTCGATCAGATCATCAGCCCCGACAGTGCGGAAATCGACCGAACCGCCCAGCGAACCGGCATTGCCCGCACTGGCATCGGGGTCCTTGTCGATCTCGACCGAGCGCACAAAGGCACTATCGACAAAAGCCTGCCCGGCATTGGACTGATAGCCGCCCGCACCCGCGCCATAGCCACGCTGGGCATTCTGCCGCGCCCCATCAATCGAAACGACCACACGGCCCGCATCCTGCAACCCGCGAATATTGGGCGAGACGGTGGGGAAGCTGCCATTGCCTTCGCCTGAATAAACCCCCGAAACCGTCGCCATTAAATCGCGGGTGTCGCGCACGCCAGCATTCTGAACCGCCTCGCGCGAAATCACGCTGACGGATTGAGACGACTCGTAGACCCAATCCGGCGTTCCCTGAAAACCCGAGCCGCTTGCCGTATCAGGTGCCGTCACCACCAGCGTCTCGAGCAGCATGGACCCGTCATCAAGTTCGGTCGCGGTGCTCTGTGCCGCGACAATCAGCGTATTTGGCCCGCTATGATGATAACCCAGCCCGGTACCCGCCAGCAGCCGCGCCAGCGCCACATCGGGCGCCAGATTGCCCGATACGCCCGATGACATCTGATCGCGCGCCACCGCTGAATCCACCGAGACCTGCAAACCCGATTGCTGCCCGAACAGCGTCAGGGCACGCGAAAGGGGTTGGGCTGGAATATTGAAACTTGCCTGACGAATGGAGACCGCCTCTCCGGACACCTGCTGCGCCATGACAGGAACGGACAACCCGGCCGTTCCCAGCAGCAGCACACAAGCCAGTGCTTTATTTATTGGCCTCTTATTGTGAGCCTTTACCAACATTATACGCGACCACTCCTTCATCCATGGGGTGGAGGGCCGGCAGGTACACGCCGGAAATCGCCCTCTCAGTAAAAGGACGAAGCAGCTCTGGTTTTTTTCAGAGAAAAAGAGTCAGATAATCGGAACAAGCCGATGGACCTGCTGAAGTCACCCCACAGGCAGCCCCATTGCGGGCGATCCGGCCCCTTAATGCAAAGCAGCCTTTTGAACCCTGTTATCGACACCGGCAACCAATTGGCTCAATATATAAATCCTGTCCCGCATCCACCCGGATCACCCAGAATATCAGCCCGATGAACAAACTCTTTTGCAGCGCCAATGACATAAACATCCGGTTGGAAAGCGCAGGTATTCAACGGGTCATTCTACCCCTCAAATCCCTGAACACTGCCCTCAACCACGTCAATGGCTGGTTGTTGCATGGCGAGGAGGCCTGCCAGATCATCGATACCGGTATCGACAATCCGGCAACCCGGCAGGTTTGGCAGCGCGTGCTGCAGGAGAACAATGCCCCCCGGGTCAGCGATCTGTTTTGCACCCACGCCCATCTCGATCACGCTGGCCTTGCCCGTTTTTTTGCCACGGAATTTGGCGCCAATGTGCACATAACCGCCGGAGAATGGGCCTATTGGCAGGCCCGCTATCAAGACAATGATCAGGCAGGCGATAAATGGCTGGAAATCCTGCAGCATGGCGGATTTCCACCTGAGCCATCGCGGCTAAGCAATCCGGTCCCCACGCCACCCGAGTACCATCTGGCGCTGGAACAGGGCACTTTGGTCGCCTTTGGCGGCCGGGAATGGCACGTGCATACTGGCGGCGGGCACTCGCCCCAAGCCGCCTGCTTTATCGACACATCCGGCGGCTTTGCCTTTTTGGGGGATCAGATATTGCCCGAGATGACGCCCTTTGTCGGCATCGAGACCCATGCCCCTGACGGAGATCCATTGGCGGATCATCTGGCGTGTTTGCAGCAATTATCCGGCCTGGACGAAACCATCATGGGCCTGCCCGGCCATGGCGCCCCGTTCTACGATATCAGCGCCCGCGCCAAAACCCATATCCGTTCCTATGAGGCCCGCCTCACCCGCGCGCTTGAAGCCGCGAAAAACCCGGCGCGCTGCAAGGAACTGCTCCCCGCGCTGTTTCGCACCGAGCCGGAGGGCGCGATACGCGATATCCTGATCATTACGGCGATGGCGCTGTTCAATCACCTGATCCAGCGCGGCCAGATGCGCCGCTGGCTGGAAACCGACGGCGCCTATCGCTATCAGGCGATCTGATCGCCGTTGTCCAACCGAACAAACGGCCACCCCCTTCTCCAAACGCCCTAATGGATCGCCGCGTGCAGGATTTTGGCGGCGCTGGCCTCAGCCCGCGGGAATTCAGCCGCGATCGTGCCGCTCTTGGCCACCAGAATGCGATCAGACAGTTCAAGGATTTCGGGCAGGTAGGACGAGATCAGCACAACCCCGACCCCGCTTTCGGCAAAATTGCGAATGATCTGGCGGATTTCCGCGATCGCCCCCACATCAACGCCCCGCGTCGGCTCGTCGAATATGACCAGCTTGGGTTCCTGCACCAGTGATTTGGCGATGACCACCTTTTGCTGATTACCCCCGGAGAGATAAAGCACGGATTGCTCCAGCCCGATGCTGCGGATCGACAGGCGTTTTTCCCATTCCTGTGCCAGTGCCTTCGTCTTGCCGCGCGGTGCCAGAAATCTGCCGCGCCCGAACTTGGCCAGCCAGCCCAGCCCGATATTCTCGGCAATGGAGAGATTGTCGAAGAACCCGTCCAGCTTGCGATCCTCACTGACATAGGCAATGCCATCCGCCACCGCCTCTGCGGGCAAATTATAACGCACCTCGCGGCCCTCAAGCCAGATGCGCCCGCCGCCGAAATTGCGTTTGGTATGCCCCATGATGACTTTGGCAACTTCACTGCGCCCCGAGCCGATCAACCCGGCAATACCGGTGATCTCGCCGGGGAAAACCGAGAACGACATATTATTGACCACGGCCCCCATGCGGATATTTTCCACCCGCAAGACCGGCAGTGCTGTTGTTGCGCGCCGTCCCTGCGGTGCCGTCGGCTGATGCGCGCTGAGTTCCTCACCGATCATGTGATGGATGAGACGGTTGCGATCAAAATCGGCGGCCGGCCCCGTGGTCATCAGCTGCCCGTTACGCAGCACGGAAATACGGTCGGCATAGTTCAGCGCTTCTTCGAGCGCATGCGAGATGAAAATCATCGCCACGCCGTTTTTCTTGAGCGACTGCATCAGATCGAACAGGTGATCGGTTTCCTCCGGCGTCAGCGCCGCCGTCGGTTCATCAAGAATGATGACGCTGGCCTGATTGAGTACCGCGCGGGCAATTTCCACCATTTGGCGCTTGGCAGTCGAGAGCGAACCAGCCAGCTGCGACGGGTCCACCTTGAAATTGAGGCGTTGCAGAACCTGCCGCGCGGCATTGCGCACCTTGCGCACTGAATTGAACATGCCCTCACGGCCCAGAACCATGTTCTGCGCCACAGTCAATTGCGGCACCAGACTGGTCTCCTGATAGACCATGGAAATGCCGTGCTTGCTGGCGTCCTTGGGCGCGGCGAAATTCACCGCCTCGCCATTGATTTTCAGCACACCCGATGAGGGCGCGATCACCCCGGCAATCAGTTTGCAAAGCGTCGACTTGCCAGCCCCATTCTCCCCGGCAAGGGCATGGATCTCGCCGGGATAAAGCTCGAAATTCACCTCTGAAACCGCCGAAATGCCGGCATAATTCTTGGTGACATTTTCGAGGCTGATAATCGGCTGGCGGCTCATGCGGCATCCTTTCGCGGACCCAGATTGAGAATTTCGCCGCTGGCCTTGCTGACCACGATCAGATCGCCCTGCCACTCAAGCACATCGGTAATGGCATGACGCGACTTGTTGGCGCGCGAATGGGCCGAGGCGACCGGCATCAGGTTTTCATCCATCTCGATCACCAGCCCATAGGAAAACGAGGGGGCCCAGGGCTTGATCTCCCCGAACAGCCGCGTCGCGCCCAGTTCGATGGGAAACTCATGACTGAATTCGGGATTGGCCCGCGGCGATATCCAGTATTTAGAGGCCATGCTGGCCTTCATTTCGGCAACAAATTCCTTTTCGGTCTTGAGGAATTCGATCAGCGGATCGCGCCGGGCCAGACACGCCATCACATAGCCGGTAGCGGTTTTGCGCAGACGCCCGAGATAGGCCGGATAGCCCCCCTGTTGCACCTGCCCCGTCACATCGGTAATGGCGGCACGCTCCATGAGCGTGACCAGCATCTTGCCCCCGGCATCGCGGCAAAGGCCCATTGGCGCATGCAGGTCCGGCCCCAGATTGTGCACCTTGCCCGAGCGGGCAATGGCCACCACCCGCCCGCGGGCCACCTCATCCCAGGGCGCAATCGAGAGGACGTCGTCTTCATTGGCATAGCCACAATCGGCGACCGCAATTTCATCTTCCGAGAGAAACGCGCAATCGTTCACGGACTGGAGGGGAACAGAAACCGCCCAGTCATCGAGCGGACGGCCATCCGCATCACACACTGCAATAGCGCCCCCCGCCATGCCAACGGCAATGAGACCGCCGGGGCTGGTGCAAAGCGCCGAAACCGGATGGGCGAATGAACCCAGCACCACCGGCTTGCCAGCCCATTTCTTCAACACGCAAATATCCTTGCCGGCAGAAAAAACCAGATTTCCATCCGCCGTAACGCATAGGTTGCGCGGCTGATCGACCGGCATGCTCTTGGCCTCATCGAGCCGGCCGTTCGGCCCTAAAACCCCTTCAAGGGTCATGGCAGGCGGCTGCGGGGTCTTTGATTTGAAAAACATCGCTTAAGCTTTCCCCCAATAACTCTCGGGCCCGGTCCATTGCCGGTTTGCTGTCTCCAGCGCCAGCCGCCCGATCTTGTTGTTGGTCACCCCGCCGAGAAAAAGCGATCCGTGATGCTCGCGCATCGAGGTGATCATATAGAGCGGGCCGTCCGTCGCATCCCAAAGCGCATCCACAATTTTGCCCCCCGCATCGATCTTGAGCACCCCGCCAATATTGAGATTGCCGAACAGCCAATTGGTCGGTGGCACGCGCTTGGTCATGCGCCGCCGCAAACCGGGATATTTCATCGCCTGATCGATGACCGGGTTGCGCATGCCCGCCAGCGCGATCCAGTAACCGCCATCGGAGGCCCGGTTGATATTGTCGGGATAGCCGGGCAGGCCCTCGACAAGAATTTTCGGACCGGCAGAAAGATTGGCCAGATCGAACATCAGAATCGAACAATTCCAGGTGCTGGCCACCAGCAGGTATTTGCCATCATGGGTGACACAGACGCCATTGGGGAAAACCAGATTGTCACAGACCGTGCGGGTTTTGCCCGAGGCCGGATCAAAACTGAGCAACCGGCCATTGGGCCGTCCCTCCAGCAGATCAAGTCCCCAGTTTTCCATGTCATAACGCTTGGTGGCGTCGCTGAAATAGATGATGCCATTAGGGGCAATATCGAGATCGTCCGCCATATGAATGGTGGTGTCATCCTGCACGCTGAAAAGGCTGCGCCCGGTCTGGTCGGTCAAGAGCTCCGATTTGCCATCCATATCAACCCGCACCAGCCCCATGCCGGCAACGCAGGTGACAATGCGCCCCTGCTGGTCAAACGCCATGCCCAGCGGCCGCCCGCCAATTTTGGCCAATACGGTCGCCTCGGCATAATCGGGTGCCGCCAGCCGCAGGATCCGGCCATCGCGATTGCCGCAATAAAGATTGCCCGCCGCATCGAGAATGACATCCTCCGGCCCGTCGAGTTGACCCGAAGCCAGAATTTCCGCTCCGGACAGACGGGGCGCAATTTCATCGGGCATGAGACCTTGCATGCCCTTCACCTCGCCAACCCTGAGCACCACTGGATCAAGATAATTGGCCGCCAGCAAACGATGCCGGTTCTTTCTGAACTTCACGTCCACAGCCAGAATGGTGATGATGATCGCGCCCATGCAAAGCTGCACGAAATCCCCGCGAAACCCGGCATTGATCAACGCGTTGTTGAGAATGTAGATGGTGGCAAACCCGATCAGGACGGATACCACCGCGCCCCGGCCGGAGACGAACCCGCCAAGGCCCACCACCAGCGCCGTCAGCACGAAAAATTCCATGCCGATACCGGTATCCGAGCCAATGCTGTTCTGGCGGGCGGCAAACAGGAAACCCGCGAGGCCGACAATCAGGCCGGCCAGCGCATAGGCGAGAAAGACCACCAGCTTGACCCTGATGCCACCATGCCGGGCCGCCTTGCGATTGCCGCCAACGGCAAGAATGTGCCAGCCAAACCGGGTTTGCCGGAACATGACCACAAAGCAGACCGCAACACCAAGCAAGACCCAGAACCCGATCGGCAGGGTGAGAAATTTTTCAAACCCGATCCAGTCCCATAGATCATCGGCGCGCGCGCTCATGGAAATATCGACCAGCTGCGCCTGCGAGGCGAGGGTATAGAGGCCGCGCACGGTGATCATGGTGCCCAAGGTGGTCAGGAGGGCGCCACAGCCCATCAGACCGGCGAAAATCCCGTTGGCAATCCCCACCAGCGCCCCGCTGGCAAAGCTCAGCACCAGCACGACGGGGACCGGCAGATTGAGAATATGAAAGCAGAACAGCGCGGTAAAAGCCGACATCGCAAAATTCGATCCGACCGACAGATCGATGCCCCCAACCGCCACCACAATCAGCAGCGCCAGTACGACCAGTCCGCCATCCGTCGCATAAAGCGCCAGGTTACGCAGATTGGCAGCAGCGAAATAATCATCGGTCGTCAGCACAATGCCGATGACCACACAGATAAAGGCCAGAAACGGAATGGCGCTTTCAGCCCATCCCTTGGAAAGGATGTCGGCAAAAATCCGGCGTGGTGACAGCACAAAAAGCGGCACGCGATGTTTTGGCAGACTGTCGAAGTCAAATGGAATGGACATTGCAGCTTTCCAGAAGTCTTGAAGAACCGCGGGGTTCCAAGGAACCCCGCGACAGGAGCTTTCAGGGGCGCAAGCGCCCCGTGCTGGCTACATTTTCCAGCACAGATCCGGATCATAGGCATCGCCGGCCTTGATGATCTTCATCGGTGATTCAACGATCAGCATCGACCCATCGGCAGCGGCACCGCCCTGCAACAGAACATCGATCATCGTGGCCGCATCCCGGCCCTGCCCGTCGGCGTCATAGCTCCACATGCGGTCGAGCACCTTGTCCTCGATCGCCTTGCAGGCCACATCATCACCGCCACCGGTGGCATAAACCAGCACCTGATCATCCAGCCCGGCATCCAGAACCGCCTTGCCGGCCCCAATCGTGTGCACATCCCAATGGCCGAAAATGGCGCAAAGATCAGGATGCTGCTGCAAAACGGTCGCCGTGATCTGGCGGGCCTTTTCAGGCTCCCAATCCGAGGCCTGATTGGAGACAACTTCCATTTCGGGATGCTGTTCAAACACCTTGAACGCGGCATCGTTCATCATCACGCTGTCTGCGGCTGTCAGCTGGCCGGGAATGATGGCAACCTTGCCCGATTTCCCCGTACCCGCACCACATTCGGCCACGATATCCTCAGCGATTTCACGCCCGATACGTTCCCAGTTTGCCCCCACAAAGGCTGCCGAGGACTGATTGGACTGCAGATTGATCTGCAGGACCTTGATCCCCTCCGATTCAGCCTGCTTGATCTGGCGCGACAGCAATTGCACCGTGGGGTTGTGCACCACCAGCACATCGGGCTTTTCGCTGATGGCCTTGGCCAGCAGTTCCGACATGGCACCGGTATTGAACGCGGCATCGCGGATATCGACGCTATAGCCATAGATATCGGCGTGCTGGTTCATCCGGCGTGCCCAGCCTTCCGTGAGCGAAATGCCCATGGTGATCGGCACGAAAATCACTTTCTTGCCGGCAATATTGCTGTCTGCAAATGCCGGGGCGCTGACACCGAGCGCAATACATGCACCGATCAGAATGCCCTTTGTGGCACTGCGTAGCTTGTCTCCCATTCCGTACAACATAGTCTCCTCCATTATTGTTGTTAAAGCGTCGTCAAAGATCGCCGACAGTGTCTGTCTCCGTGTCTCTTGGGTTCAGATAATTGTCGGTAACAACTGCGAGCAGCAGCACCAGTCCCTTGAAAACGTCCTGGGTCTGCGTCGTGAAATTCATCAGCGTCATCCCATTGCGCATCACCGCGATCAGGGCGACACCCAAAAGGATGTTGCGCACCCCGCCCCGCCCGCCGCGCAGCGGAATGCCCCCCAGAACCACGGCCAGAATGACCTCGAATAACAAGCCGCCATTGGTCACGGTGCGGAAATCCACAGCACCACTGGCAGAGGAGGTCACCAGCCCGGCCAGCAGGGCGGCAAAGGCTGCAAAAATGTAAATGGTGATGGTGGTCGTGCGTACCGGCAGGCCCGAGAGGCGCGCCGCCTGAAAATTGTCGCCCATCGCATAAAGCGTGCGCCCGGCCGCCGAATAATGCAGCAGGAACCAGCAGGCAAAAAGCGTCGCCAGCATCAAGGCCACCGGCACGCTGATACCGGGCACGATATCGCTGGCAAAGAACATCACCGCCGGGTTTGATTGCGGCAACAGCACGAGAAACTCACCGCGCAGAATGGCGAAACGGCACAGCCCCGCAACCAGCATCGCCGAGGCCAGCGTGGCCAGCATGGCGGGAATTTCCACATAGGCGATCAGCCAGGCATTGATGAGCCCGACCAGCACCATGGCCCCGATGGTGACCAGCAGTGCCAGCGATGCCGGCATGCCGGCATCAATCTGGACGCTGAAAATGGTCGCCCCCGCGACCATGACCGCGATCAGCGACAAATCCAGCCCGCGCGAAATCACAACAACGCCCATGCCGCAGCTCAGGATCACCAGCGATACTGAATTGGACAGGATGACCTTGAAATTACCCGGCGTCGCAAAACCATCGATGACAAAGGAAAACGCGACGATCATCGCCAGCGTCACCGCTATCACCACAATCTCGAGGACATTCACCCGGCGGCGTCCCCCCATGAGATTTACCACCCCTTCAAGCATGAAAACTGGTGCCCTCCGCGCCCTTGGTCGCCAATATCTCGCGCGCCTCTTGCGGGCTGGCGATCTCGAGCGACAATTCCTCAAGGATGCGCCGGATTTTCAGCACCTGCTCGGCACACGAATTTGCCTGCACGCCCCGGCTCAAAAACAGACTGTCCTCAAGCCCGACCCGCACATGCCCGCCCATGATCGCGCCCATGGTGATCAGCGACATCTGGTGCCGCCCCGCCCCCAGCACCGAGAATTCGTAATTGGCCCGGCCGAACAGTCGGTCCGCCGTGCTGCGCATTAAAAAGAGGTTCTCCGGATCAGGCCCGATACCGCCGGCAATGCCGAGAACGCATTGAATGAACAGCGGCCCCTTGATCAGGCCTTCCTCAACGAAATGCGCCAGCGTGTGCAAATGCCCCACATCATAGCATTCGAACTCGAAGCGCGTGCCATGGGCATCGCCAAGACGCGCCAGAATGGTGCGGATATCCTTGAAGGTGTTCTTGAAAATCCGGTCCTCGGAACCCAGCACATGGGCTTCCTCCCAGGGGTATTTCCATTCACTGATCCCGCGCGCCGCCTTGTGAAAGGCAAAATTCATCGAGCCCATGTTCAAGGAACACAATTCCGGCTTGCCCTTGAGCGGATAGGCCAGCCGCTCGTCCAGCGTCATGCCCATCGCCCCACCCGTGGTGATATTGACGATGGCGTCGGTTGCGGCGGCAATCTGCGGCACGAACTGATCAAAGATAGCCGGGTCAGGCGTCGGGCTGCCATCGGCGGGATTGCGCGCATGCAGATGCAGCACCGCCGCGCCGGCATGGGCCGCCTCAATCGCCTGCTCGGCAATCTGCGCCGGGGTCAGCGCCAGATATTCGGACATGGACGGGGTATGCACCGATCCGGTCACGGCACAGGTGATGATAACTTTGCGCTTGTTCGCCTTCATGATCGTTTCCCTGACCTTCTCACAAATATTCGGAATTGCCGTCGACGCTGATCGCCTGCCCGGAAATGTTACGCGCCAGACCGGAGGTCAAAAACAGCGCCAGATTGGCCACGTCCTCGGCATCGACCATGCGGCGCATGGAGATTTTTTGCAGATAGGATTGGTGCACGTCCTCGAAAGTCTGTCCCGTAGCCTCGGCCCGCGCCGCAATCACGCTGTCCATGCGTGCGCCCCTGACCGCGCCGGGCAGAATGGCATTGGCCCGGATACCGTCCGGCCCCAATTCCACCGCCAGCGATTTGACCAGACCCACAATCGCCCATTTCGTCGCCGCATAAGGGGTGCGAAACCCGTAGCCCAGCCGTCCGGCTGTCGAACTCAGCGCCAGAATGGAGGGATTATTTCTGGACGCCTTGAGCAGCGGCACGCAGCGATTGAGAAAATAGAACTGGGACGTGAGATTGACATCAATGGTCCGCTCGACATCGGCATCGCTATAGGTTTCGACGCCGCCGGTCGGCCCGGCAATCCCCACATTGTTGACCAGAACATCAAGCCCGCCCAGATGGGTCACGACATCTGCCATCACCCGGTCGACATCCCCCGCGACAGCGGCATCACCAAGGGTGCCGGTCAGGCCGGATGTACTGGTAACCACCTCATTGATCGCCGTCTCGACAATATCGGTTACGTGAACCCGCGCCCCGGCCAGAACGAATTTTTCAGCGATCGCGCGCCCGATTCCACCCGCACCAGCGGTGACCAGAACTCTCAGGTCGCGAACATCAAGAGCGCATGATTGCTCCACAGATGCCATACCGTCCTCCTCATGCACGCGACACCCGAGCGCGTACTTCTGACCATTTCTTAGTCCATCGACACGCGATAAAATATGTAGCCTTTCGACATAATACATAGGCAATAATGGGCGTTTGCCACATAGGAACGAGCGCCACCAAGCAGGCCCTGAATGCGGCGACACCGCCCCGGCCGGGCGGGGTTTTACGCCGGCATCCACGTGACAATCTCCGCCCCGTCCGGCACGCTGCCACGCGAGCCGGGGCCAGCCCGAAACCGGGTAAGGATTGCAGCCTGATCTGCAGATGGAACCACTATGACGCTCCTAATATTTGACCTTTTGTTTGGTGCTGAAGGCCAGAAGTCCCTTGGCGAGATCTGCCCCATCGAGATGCAGCGCGAATTGTTCGAGTTCCGCCTCAAGCCTTGCGGCACGGTCGGGCGTGCGCGCCCGTTTGCCGGTCAGCAGTTTGACGTGCCGGATCGCCTCGGGGCTGCGTTGGCTGATTTCATCGGCAATCGCCATCGCCCGGTCCATCAACTCGGCCAAAGGCACGGTCTCATTGACCAGACCCCAGTCTCGCAGCGTCTCCGCCTCGACCAGTCCGGCGGTGTAAAACAATTGTGCCGCGCGTGAGGGGGAAATCCGTTCGCCAAGGCGCACCGTCGCCCCACCGGCGGGGACAATGCCATAACGCGTATGCCCGTCCCCCATTTTCGCGCCTTCGGCAGCAATGATGATGTCGCAGCAGAGGAGCAGTTCCAGCCCTCCGGCGACGGCGGTGCCATTGGCCGCCGCGATTACCGGCACTGGAATGTCCTCGACCATCTGCAGCACGCCCATATTATAGCGCAGCACCTCGAGCAATTTTGTCTTGCCCGAATTATAGGCCTGTTCGAACTCAATCAGATCGCCCCCGGCAGAAAACGCCCGTCCGGTCCCGGTCACCACCACCACCCGCAGGTCCGGCAGCGTCTTGAGCGCCTCGATTTGGCGTTCCAGCGCCTTGATCATGACCTGCGACATGGCGTTGAGACTGTCCGGACGATCAAGCGTCAGAACGGCGATGCCCTTGTCATATGTGAGCGTCACCGATTCCGCCTTGTCCGCATCCCCGGCCCGGCTGAGCGCATAGGTCTGCGGCAGGGGTTTGAGGGCAGCATCGAGTTCAGCCAGCTGTTCGGCATTGGCACCGCTAATCACAACATCGACCAGCGTATTCTTCTGGTCATCCAGCCGCACATCAACCTCGGCCAGCGCGTCCGCCCCGCAAATCCGCGCGGTTTCCAGCCGCACCTTTTCCTTGATCGCCAGATCGCGCAAAGCCGGTTTGAACAGCTTGCCCACCGCCGTCACCGGCAGCGCCTCGATCTGCAACACGCTTTTCGGGCGCGCCGGCGGCTCGTGCATATGGGTTTCGAGATGCTGTTTGAGCCCATCCATATCAATGACAGCATTTTCGGCCGCCACCACGAACAGGGCGGGCACCTCCCCGGCATATTGATCCGGCATGCCAACGGCAGCGCTGATCTGCACGCCCTCGAACTGATTGGCCACATCCTCGATCGCGGCGGGGTCGATATTGTGCCCGCTGCGCACGATCAGATCCTTTTCGCGGCCAGTCAGGAACAACCGCCCCTCGCCCGAGAGATAACCGATATCGCCGGTCGTTAGCCAACCGTCTTCATCCAGCACCCCCTCATTATGCGCCGGTTCAATATAGCCGGGAAAAACCTGCGGCCCCCGCACCTGCACCAGCCCGCTTTCATTCGGCCCGCAGACACCGGGATTAGCCGGATCGAGCCGGAGAATGCGGGTTTCAGAATAAGGCGCACGAAAGCCGACACTGCCGATAAGGGGCGCACCATGGCCGGGATTAAAGGCAATCGCTGCCGCCGTCTCGGTCATGCCATAGGTCTCGTAAAGCGCAATCCCGGTTGTCGCCATGAAGCGATTGCAGACGGCCTTGGGCAGCACCGCGCCCCCGGTCAACGCCATGCGCACGCCCGAAATATCCGTGCCCGGTTTCCAGGCATTGGTGAGCGCGGCAATCGAGGTCGGGACGCCGCTGACCACGGTCGCCTTGAAATGTTCGATCAGGTCCCAATAGCGCGCCACCACCCTGGGCAGCCTGAGGCCATAGGGTGAGGGCACCACGATATGCCCGCCCGCCGCCAGCACGGAGAGACCCACCGTCATCGTGCCGCCGACATGAAAGAACGGAAAGCCGTTGATGACCGTATCGCTTTCATTATAGCCGCACACCTGCGCGAAACCGAAGGCGGCATGGATATGATTGCCGTGGGTCAGGCGCACCAGTTTCGGGCGGCCCGTGGTGCCGCCGGTATGAAACAGCGCGCAAACTGCGTCGCGATCCGCAACCGGTTCAAAATCAAGCGCGTCAGACCGCACGCCGTCCATCGCCTCCTGCAGCGCCACATAACCGGCCTGCCCCCCGGTATCGCCGCCAATGACGATAACCCGTTCAAGGCTCGGCACCGCCGCAAACACCCCTTCAGCCTTCGACCAGCACATTTCATCAACCTGGCGCGACGGAATGACGAGCAATGTCGCCTGCTCCGCATTGAGCAGGTCAAAAATCGCATTCTGGCTCAGCAGGTAATTGAGCGAACTGGCAATCCCGGCCACTTCCGCCCCGAACAGCAAGGCCGGCAGTTCCGGCAAGGTCGGCGCCAGAAACGCCGCCACCCCGTGCTCCGGCTCAAGCCCCAGCCGGCGGAACATGTTCGCCGCCTGATTGATCTCCAGCAGAAATTCGCCATGGGTGAAAGCGGCACCGATATCCGCCGGATCCTCGGAGCGCAAAACGGTCAGCGCCTTGCCATCCCCCACAGTCGCCGCCGTGGCCTTGAACAGGTCATAGATATTGTGCGCCGGCACCAGCGCGTCATAGGGCTGGCTTTCAATGGCAATGATATCCGCCAAGCTGCGCACGTCGGCTACCGGCCGTGTGGTCTTGAGGCCGCCCATCAGTGCACCGCCGCATACATGATGGTGCGTTCATCGGCCTTGTGCCCGGCGAATTCCTCCACCACACGACCTTGCCTGCACACCAGTATCCGGTCCGACAGATGCAGGATTTCGGGCAGATAGGACGAGATCACCATTACCGCGATCCCCTCATCGGCCAGCCGGTTGATCAGCTGGTGGATTTCGGCAATCGCCCCCACATCGACCCCGCGGGTCGGTTCATCGAAAATCACCAGTTTGGGCTTTTGCACCAGCGCCTTGGCCACCACCACCTTTTGCTGGTTGCCCCCCGACAGCTCGATAACCCGCGCATCGCTATTGATCGCCTTGACGTTGAGCATCCCGGTCCATTCATTGGCAATGGTCCGCATTTCCTTCATGCTGATAAACGGCGATTTGGTCTGCCCCCCGGCAACCGCGGCGAGATAGATATTCTCGGCAATCGACATGGTCTCGAAAAAACCTTCAACCTTGCGGTCCTCGGTTACATAAATGATACCGTCGCGCACGGCCGGGCGCGGCACCCGGTAGCGCACCGGCTTGCCATTGAGCCGCACCTGCCCGCCATGAAACGTGTCGCGTTTAAGCACCCCGGCAACAACTTTTGCCGCCTCGGTCCGGCCCGAGCCGATCAGCCCGAACACGCCGGTGATCTGTCCGGCAAACACCGAAAACGACGTGTTGCGCACGGCCTTGCCCATGGAAAGGTTCTGCACGCTCAACACCTTCTGGCGGGCGCGGCGCACCTTGCGGTCCTTGCCCGCCCCGTAAAGCTCGTCCGAGAGGGACCGGCCCACCATGGCCTGCACGATCTTTTCCCGGTCAAAGGCCGAGGTATCATCGGTCACCACATGCTGCCCGTCGCGCATCACCGTGATCCGGTCGGAAATCTGCAACGCCTCTTCCAGCGCATGCGAGATGAAGATGATCGACACGCCCCGTGTCCGTAGCCGCTCGACCAAGGAGAAGAACTGGTGCTTTTCCTCAGGCGTCAGCGTCGCAGTCGGTTCGTCGAAAATGATCACTTGCGCATTGTGATGCACCGCGCGGGCGATCTCGACCATCTGCTTTTGTCCCGCCCCGAGGCTGGAGACCAGAGCGGTCGGATCGACATGGAAATTCAGCGATTGCAGGAATTGCTGCCCGGCAATGTAAATCCCGCGCAACCGGTGGAAATGCTTGGCATCGGCAAGATAAAGATTCTGCGCCACGGTCAGCGAGGGCACCAGACTGGTCTCCTGATAGACCATGGCAATGCCGCGCTTGAGCGCCTCAAGCGGTGTGGCCAGTTCGGTCTTTTCCCCGTCCAGCCAGATTTCGCCGGATGTAGGCGCGACAACCCCGGCCAGCATCTTGGTCAGCGTCGATTTACCGGCACCGTTTTCGCCGAGCAGCGCATGCACCTCGCCGCGTTTGAGCGTGAAGCTGACATCCTTGACCGCCGGTACACCGCGATATTCCTTGGTGCCATGTCTCAGTTCAAGTATCGCCGTCATGAAGCCTCTCCCAGGTCTGCCAAGGCAATGGACACCACAACCCCGTCGCCCCGCGCCGCTGCAAATACACAACCCTGATGTTCAACCACGCCGGTCACCCCATGGGTCGCCCCGTCAGCGCGGCTATGAAGGCTAAGCTGCGGCTGAAAATCGCTGTCGAGCTTGACGCAAAGCCCCGCCGACATGGTGGGTGCCCAGGGCTTGAGCAGGCCCAGCTGCTTGACACCGCCACCTTGCATCGCCTCGTAAAAACTGCGCCCGGAACGCAATTTCGGCGCGATCCAGAAATCCTGCGGCACTTCCGCGATCATCCGCCGACGATAGGCCGGTTCGCGCAGCACAAACTCAACCAGCTGGCTGCGTGGCGCAAAGGCGGCCAGCCAATACCCGTCTGCAGCAGCGGTAATCCGGCCCGGATAACCGGGCAGTTCCGCGTAAAGCACCTCCGGCGTGCCAGCGCCGGATTGGCTGATGCGCACGAGGCGATGTTTCCACGCCTCTGCATAAACCAGATCATCGCCGTCCATCACGATCCCCGCCGGATAAGCGAGGCCCGAAGCGATCCGCGTCACCGTGCCGGTTTCAAGATCGAGCCGCCAGATGCTGCCCGATGCGTTGCGCTGCAGTAGATCAAGCTGCCAATTGTCCGCCGCATTGGTCGCCGAGCCATTGGTGATGAAAAGCGAGCTGCCCGATGCGGCCATCGCCGTGATGCAAGCCATATCCGGGGATGCCGCATAACGGCGTCCGTCGAATGCGCCGCCATCAATGACGATCTCGCCGGATAAAAGGGCCACGGCCAGAGCGTCGAGACCGATTGGGGCAATACAGGCAACCGTGTGCTCATAGGCCACCCGCTTGCTCCATTTCCCGCCCTTGAGGGCATAAACACTGTCCCCCGCCGAGGCCATCAGCGTACCGGACACCTCTGCCAGACAGTCCACATCGGCGAGTTCAAACCGCTCAACCGCTTCATCCAGCATCCGGTTGGGACAGAGCGCCCCGTCGAGCGGCGGCACGGTGACTGCCGCTTCGCCGCGCCCGAGCAGATTGTCCCAATGCGTGCCCAGACTTTGCATCAATCCGCCGATCATGATTGCCTCCAATAGGAATCCGGGCCTGTCCATTTCCCGTCAACGCCATCGAGCTTGAGCCGCCCAATCCGGTTGTTGGAAATCCCGCCGATATACAAATGCCCCTTGTGCTCACGCATCGAGGTGATTGAGGGATGGTTGACCCCGGCCTTGTCCCAAAGCGTTTCCAGCACCGTGCCGTTCTCATCGAAACGGATGATGCAGCCGGTATTGATCCCGGGATAAAGCCATTCATCCGGGGCGATGCGCCGGGCCATGCGCTTGCGAAAACCGGGCATACGCAGCGCCAGATCAAGCGAGGGCGTCCGCATGCCGACCATGGCCAGCCAATAGGTACCATCCGACGCGCGGTTGATATTGTCAGGGAAGCCCGGCAGGTCCGGGATGACCTGTTCGACCTGCCCCGCCTTCGGGCCATCGAAATAATAGCGGCTGACCCGGCAGCCCCAGGTCTCGGCAAACAGGAAGGATTGCCCGTCATGGGTGATGCAGATGCCATTGGGGAAGACCAGATCGCGCAACAGCGTTCGCGTCTCGCCGCTATTGGGATCAAAACAGATGATCCGTCCATTGCCGCGCGATTCAAGGCAATCCACCGGCCAGTCATGCATTTCATAGCGGACCGTCGCTTCGCTGAAAAACACCCGTCCGTCCGGCGCGATATCGAGATCATCCGCCAGCCGCAGCCGGGAATCATCGATCACCGACAACCAGGACCTATTGGTCTCGTCAGTCAGCTTGGTGATGGTGCGGTCCTTGTCGATGCTGTAAAGTCCCATGCCGCCAACACAGCAAACCAGATTGCCATCCTTTGAAAACGCCATGCCGAGCGGCCGCCCGCCGATATGGGCATAGACTTCCTGCCGTTTGTAATCGGGGGCGAAGAACCGGATAATATCGCCGGTCCGGTTGCCCGTATAAATATGGTCATCGCCATCAAGGATCACGTCTTCGGGCCCGTCCACCGCATCAAGCCCGATCAGCTCGACACCATGCAGCCGGTCATTGAGCGCATAAGGCGATCCCGGCTCGGTTGAAGGGACAGGCGGCAGATCCGACAGGGTCGGCGACACATAGACTTCCGACAACAGCTTCTGGCGGTTCTTCACCCAGCGCACGTCAATCGCCACCGCCGCCAGCAGCACAAAGCCGAGCAGCAGCGAATTGGCACCGCTGGTCACCCCAATGCGCACCAGCCCGTTGATCATCAACAGAACGGTGATCGAACCGATAATCGCCTTGGCCGCCGAACCGCGCCCGCCGCCAAGACTATTGCCGCCGAGCACGGCGGCCGTCAGCGCCGCCACTTCCAGCCCGACCCCGGTATCGGCTCCGGCCCCGCCGAGACGCGAGGCAAATAGCAGCCCGGCAAGGGACGCGAGCGTGCCCGAGATCACATAGGTCATGCAAATGGTGCGGCGCACCTTGATGCCCACATTATGCGCCGAACGGCGCGAGCCGCCTGTCGCCAGAATATGCCAGCCAATCCGCGTGCGGCTGAGGGTAATGTGCAAAACCAGCGCCAGCAGGGTGGCAATCACCACGCTGAACGGTACGCGCAGGATCGAGCCTTCGCCAAAGAAATACCAGACCTCGGATTCGATGAACCCGCCGGCGATCTTGACCGAATAGGTCATCAGCAGCATGTCGACGACAGCGCGCACAATGATCAGGGTCACAAGAGTGGTGAGGAACGCGCGCAGCCGCAAATAGCCAATCAGCACCCCGTTGATAAGACCGACAGCGGCGCCGCAGGCCAGTGTGCCGAGCACCACAACCGGCACCGGCAAGCCGCCCACACTGATCAGGGCCAAGGCCACAATATTGCCCAGCGCAAAGGTCGAACCAACGCTAAGGTCAATGCCGCCCGCGACCATGACAATCATCAGCGCCAGCACCAACAGGGAAAATTCGCCCCATTGCCGCGTCAGATTGCCGACACTGGCCGCACTGAAAAAATCAGGCATGATCGAGCCAAAAACGGCGATCACAGCCAAAAGAATGAGAAGCGGGATGGCGTTGTCGATCCAGCGCTTGCCGAGCAGTTCACCCAGCAAATGGTCGGGCACCATCCGGTACCGCCAGCGCACAATCGCGTCGAACATGGGCATGCAATTCGCTCCGGTTGGGGATTGTTGCCGGCGCGGACAGCCCTTGGGGCCATCCGTGCCGGATAGAGGTCAAACGGGTGGACTAGTTGAGGCTCCAGCACGACGAGGGCTTCACAGTGTCCATCGTCAGCGAGGTGAGCGGGGAGAACAGCGTCGTCTTCATCGTGCCCGGCTTGATGTCGAGTTGCAGCAACTGGACGATCATGTTGGAAATATCGCGGGCCTGTCCCGGCACATCCCAGCTGATCACCTCGGAATAGGTGCCATTGGCCAGGCCGGCACACGCCGCTTCATTGCCGCCACCCTGGCTGAGCAGATAGACATCCTTGCCCGATTCCTGAATGGCCGCCCCGGTGCCCACATCCATCACGTCCCAGAAGCCGGCAAAGGCGCAAAGGTCAGGATTTTGCTGCATCACGGTTGCTGCGATATTGCGCGCCTTGGTGGAATCCCAGTCCGCTGCCTGGTTCGAGACCACCTGCATTTCGGGATGCTGGGCCAGCACATTATTGATGCCCTTCATCTGATAGGCACTCGCTGCCGCCGTCAGCACGCCCTGAATGATGGCGATCTTGCCATTGCCGCCATTGTCGGGCGAACATTTCTCGACCAGCCGGTTGGCGACCTTTTCGCCCATGCCGACATAATCCACACCGACATAGGCGTCGGAGGAATAGCTTGAACGCATGTTCACCTGGATCACATGGATACCGGCGTCCTCAGCCTTTTTCAGCAGGCGGGCATAGGATTGCACGTCGGGGTTATGCACGACGATCACGTCGGGCTTTTCCGAAATCAGCGAGGTGATCGCCTGGGCACCAGCATCGGTGCTCCAGTTCGGATCGCGGATCTCGAACTTCATGCCCAGGGGCTCCAGCGCGGCACGGAGGCCCGCCGCCCAGCCTTCGGTCAGATCGAACCCCATGGCCTGGGGAACGAAGGCAACGGTCTTGCCTTCAAGCGACTGATAGATGGGCGCACGGGTCGCATCGTCGATACCCTCCTGCGCCAGCACGGCACCGCCACAGAGCGCGAGCGCCGATGCACATACGAGTGTCTTTAAAAGTCTCATTTATTCCTCCCAATGAGATAGTTCAGATATCCCCCTGCTGAGCGGTCTGCTCGTCGCGGGGATTAAGGATCGTGTCGATCACGATGGCTAACAGCAGGATGACGCCTTTGATGACGTTCTGGACCGTGTATTGAATGTTCATGATGGTCATGCCGTTGAGCAGGATGCCGATCAGCAGCGTGCCCACGATGACATTGCGAATGCCGCCCCGCCCGCCCGAAAGGCCGATGCCGCCGAGCACCACGACGAGGATCACGTCATAAACATAGGTCGAGGTGGCGACGCGGGTGTTCATGCTGGCAACCGACGCGGCGGTGATGATACCGGCGACAAAGCCGATCAGGGCCGAGAGCACATATTGCAAAACGATGATCGGCCGGGCCGGCACGCCGGTAATGCGCGCAACCTCGAGATTGTCGCCAACGGCGCGCAAATAGCGGCCCGATTTGGTGTAGCGTAAAAACAGATAGCCGCCGAGACAGACCAGCGCGAACAGGAAAATCGGCACCGGAATACCAAACAGGCTGCCCTGCCCCAGCCACAGCAGATAGCGCGCATCATCGGGCAGATAGACGACATCAAGGCCGAAGAGGAAGAACCGCCCGAAGCCATAAATCAGCGTGCCCATGGCGAGGGTCGCAAAGATTGCGGGGATTTCCACATAGGCAATCAGCGCACCGGTCAGCGCACCGGCAACCAGGCTGAACCCCAGCCCCAGCGCCACCGCCTGCGGGATCGGCATGCCGCCACCGGCCAGTTGCAGGGTCCAGGCGACCGATACCGCCATCAGCGCGACCAGCGACAGATCAATGCCCCGGCCAATGACCACAATGCCCATGGCCACGCCCAGAATTCCGAGGATCGAAACACTGCGCACCAGATTGAGCAGATTGTTCGGATTGAGAAATCCGGGCAGGGCAATGGCAAAGCCGATGCACAGCAGCACCGCCAGCCCGAAGACGATCTGCTCCTGGGTCAAACGCCCGAAAATATTCATGTCGATCCTCCTCCCGTCGCCCGGCCCGCATGAAATGCAGCCCAGACCGGCGAACCCTAAGACGAAGACGAACGGCATTCTTTTCTGGAAACGCAGACTTCTTGCTTGAGAGCGCAACCGGGCCGCCGCTTGCCGAGAGGCCTGTAATTGCGCTATTTGATATGCCAATGGGTCGTGCCGCGCTGGGTGCAAAGCTTTGAGGAGGGCTTTGGCATCGGGCAAATAACAGCGCCACGCACGCACCCATCAGGGGGAGGAAATCATGGATTTCGTATTCAATACGGACGATCTGGAGCCGAAATATCGCTACGCCGCGTGGCGCGAGGCGATCTGCAACCATTACGTGCATGTGGATGTCGAAGCGACCCGGCCGGAGACCTATAAGGGCTTCATCCGCGAAGCCCTTTTCGGCGAAGTGGCGCTAACCGACATCCTCTTGTCCGAGCAGCGGATCAAGCGCAGCACCCGGCACATCTCCCAGCTCGACAAGGATTGCTACTATGTGCAGCTCCTGCACTATGGCAGCCTCAACGTGCTGCAAAGGGGCGACGAATTCCTCTCCAACCCCGCCCGTGGCGCGCTGTTCTGCGCCACAGAACAATATGAACTGCAATGCGCTGGCGAGGTCCGCGCCTTCTATCTCGAAATCCCGCGCGATGATTTCGCCCAACGCTTTCCCAAGGACAGCGTGCCGATTTCGCAAACCATCAACAGCACGCAAGGGCTGGGGCGCATCACCACCGAATTCTGCGCCATGCTGGCGACCGAGGGCTCAAAGCTTGCCGAAGATGTCCGCGCCGATCTCGGTCATCAATTGATGGATGTTCTGGCCCTGACCCTTTTGTCAGGCGGCGAGAACATGCCCGAATCCGAAGGCTCGATCCAGGGCGTGCGCCTGCGCTCGGTCCAGAGCTGGATCGAGGCCCATCTCAGCGATCCCGATCTGTCGCTCGACAGGATCGCCCATGCCAACAACATGTCGCTGCGCTATCTGCATCTGTTGTTCAAGCATTGCGACATGTCGGCATCGGAATGGATGTGGAACCGGCGGCTGCAGCTTTGCTATGACCAGATCGCCAAGGGCGATGGCCGCTCGATCACCTCGATCGCCTTCAATCACGGCTTCAACAGTTCGGCCCATTTCAGCACGGTCTTCCGCCGCAAATACGGCCATTCCCCCCGCGAGATCGCGCGCAGCCGGCCGTAAGCGCACCTCAAAAACGGGTGCTTGGAAGGGGGTTAATCCCACAGCACCCGAACGGACATGGTCGCCGCCGCCGTGCGGTTTTCCACGCCCAGCTTGTCAAAGATTTGCTCGAGGTGCTTGTTCACCGTGCGCGGTGACAGATCGAGGATTTCGGCGATTTCCTTGTTGGCTTTGCCATGGGTGATCCACAGCAGCACCTCTGCCTCGCGCAGGGTCAGATCGAACCCGCGCGCCAGCCGTTCCTCGTCGGTCCCCGCATCCCGGTCCACCACCCGCAGCAGCCATTCATCATCTGCCGAGCGGCCCACCACCCGAAATTCAAGCGTCAAGTGATTGCGCGCAATCTCAAGACTGCACTCCTCGCCCGAACGCCGCTTGGTGCCCAGTTCCGCCAGCCAGCCGGCCACCTCCCAGGGCATATGCGCCTCCGCCTCCACCCGGATGCCGCCGCGCGCCAAAAGGTCTGCCGCCTGCGCCGTCGCCCAGTTGATCTCGCCCTTTGCCCCCACCGCCACAATGCGCCGCCCGGTCGTATCGAGCGCATCCCGCGCCGAGCGGGTCTTGCGCGCATTGGCCAGATGCACCTGCATGCGCGCGAACAATTCGGGCAGCGAGGCCGGCTTGGCGACAAAATCCACCCCGCCCGCCGCCAGCGCCCGCACCACGTGTTCGCTTTCATTCAGACCGGTCATGAAGATCACCGGAATATCAGCCAGCAGGCTTTCCGATTTGAGGATCTTGCAGGTCTCGAACCCGTCCATGCCCGGCATCATCGCATCCATCAAAATGATATCCGGCTGCATCTTGGAGGCCATGGCGAGGGCGGCGAGCCCGCTTTCGGCAATTACCACCCGCATGCCCTCCAGCGCCAGTGCGTCGGTCAGCATGGTCAGCGTCTCGGGTGAATCATCCACCAGCAAAACCAGCGCGGCATCTGCTTTCAACGCCATCGGGGGCACGGCATGCGCAAATTTGTTCTCAGGCATCTGCGGTCGCTTCTCGTAACTGTAAGGGTGCATATTCCCACTCAAGTTGCAGTGTTGAACCAATGAGCTCGATCAGGTCATCAAGCCCGAATGGCTTGATCAAATAGCCGTCATGCAGCCGCTGATAATCCGGCTGCACCCGTTCCATCCCGGCATCGGCGGAAATCATGATGATCGGCAGATCGGGATAAAGCGTATCCCGCGCCAGTGCGGCCACCGCCCAGCCATCGCGCCCGGGCATGGCCACATCCAAGAGCAGCACATCGGGGCGTTCATGGCCCAGCGCCTTGACGCAGGCATTGCCGTCGCTCGCCGATTTGACCACAAAACCAAGTGGGGCCAGCACATCATGCACAAGGGTGCGTTGCGCGGGATCGTCATCGGCCACCAGCACAATGCGGCGCGGCCCGCGATAGCCGATAATGCGCTGGCCGGGATGCCCGTGTTTTTCCGGGCTCACTGCGGAACTGAGCATCAGCCGCACCGAAAATTTCGTTCCCACACCCGGCTCACTTGTCACCAGCAATTCGCCGCCCATGATCTCGACCAGCAATTTGGTGATCGTCAGCCCCAGCCCTGTCCCCGGCGCGCTTTGGCGATGGGCCGGCCCTTCCGCCCGCTCGAACGGCAAGAACACCCGATCAATATCATCCGGCCCGATCCCGATCCCGGTATCGACAATTTCAAACCGGGCGATCTGGTTGCGATAATGCACCCTGAGGATCACCTCGCCCGCATCGGTAAACTTGACCGCATTGGAGAGGAGGTTGATCAGGATCTGGCGCAGCCGTTTTTCGTCCGTATAGACATAGGCGGGGATATTGGCCGAGGATTCAAATTTGAAGGCAATGCCGCGCTCTTCGCATTGCAGGGTGAACATGTCGACCAGCTGATCGAGATAGGGTTTGAGCGCGGTCTTGTCGCGATAGATCTGCAGCCGCCCCGCCTCGATCTTGGAGATATCCAGCAAACCCTCAATCATCCCTGCCAGATGCTCGCCACTGCGCCGGATCGTGCGGGCGGCATTGGCAATCAGCGGGGTCTTGTCCGGCTGGCGATCCATTAATTGCGCATAGCCAAGGATCGAATTGAGCGGCGTACGCAGCTCATGGCTCAGCCCCACAATATATTTGCTCTTGGCCAGATTGGCCGATTCCGCCGCCTCCTTGGCCCGCTGCAACAACCGGTCCGTATGCTCATGCGCCTCGATTTCCTCGAGCAACAGCGTCGTGTGCTTGCGCGCCTCATCCTCGGCAAAGACCCGGCTTTCATGGGCGAGCACAAACAGCCAGACCACGATCCCCGAAATGATGAACAGCACCGTGAACAGCTTGAAGAATATCGGGGCAACCAGCGCCAGTGGTACCGCGCTATCGAGCGCACTCTCATAATAGAAAATCAACAGCACCAGCGCCGTCAGCCCCGACACCAGAAGCAGCGAGGCCAGATAACGCCCGAGGCGGGAATCAATCACCTTGGCAATCGTTCCTGGAAACACGTGTTTGACGAAGCCGCTGACCTGCTCGGAAAGCCGCGCCCCATCCTTGCACCGGTCGCCGCAACGCGCATCGAGCGAACAACAGAGCGAACAGATCGCCCCGCGATAGACCGGGCAGGAGGCCATGTCTTCCTGCTCGAATTCATGTTCGCAAATACAGCACCGTGTCACAGCCGCATTCGGGTCATGGGCATGCCCGCCCGCCGGCATGCAGGCCTGGCTGGTACGCGCCAGATAATATTTGCCCTGCGTGATCCAGCCAATCAACGGCACCAGAACGAAGGAGGCGGCCAGCGCCACGTAAGGATAAAGCGCGGCGAGATTGGCCCCGAACACCCCGAAATATGACATCAGCGACAGCGTGGTCGCGATCACCATCGAGCCGAAACCGACCGGATTGATATCATAGAGATAGGCGCGCTTGAATTCGATCCGTCTCGGCGACAGGCCCAGCGGCTTGTTGATCACCAGATCGGCCACAATCGAGGAAAGCCAGCTGACCGCCACAATGGAATAAAGGCCGAGAACCTTCTCGAAGGCCTTGTAGACACCGAACTCCACCAGCAGCAGGCCGATCAGCACATTGAACACCACCCAGACCACCCGGCCCGGATGGCTATGGGTCAGCCGCGAGAAGAAATTCGACCAGGCAATCGAGCCGGCATAGGTATTGGTCACATTGATCTTGATCTGGCAGATGACCACAAAAATCCCGGTCAGCCCCAGCGCCAGCTCAGGGCTCGAAACCATTTGCCGGAACACCGTCAGATACATCTGGGTCGGCTCATCCGCCTCGGCAAACGACACCCCGGCGTGAAAGGCATAATAGGCCAGAAACGAGCCGCCGAGTACTTTGAGCCCGCCAATGATGATCCAGCCGGGCCCCGCTGCCAGCAGCGCCGCCCACCAGGCGATCCGGTTCTGATGGATTTTGCGCGGCAGGAAGCGCAGATAATCCACCTGCTCGCCAATCTGCGCCACCAGCGAGAACATCACCGCCGAGGCCGCCCCGAACAGCGGCAGGCTGAAGCCTGAATCCACCTGCCCCAACAACCCGGTATAGCCCGTCCAGGCCCTCACCGGCTGCAGGCTTTGCGTTGCGATAAAAATGAACGGCGCCAGCTGCAACACGATCCAGACCGGCTGCGTCCAGGCCTGGAACCGGTTGATGAAGGTAATGCCGTGGGTGACCAGCGGGATGACGACAAGGGTAGAGAGCACATAGCCAATCGGCAGGGGCACGCCGAAACATAATTCAAGCGCCGTCGCCATGATCGCCGATTCAATGGCAAAGAAAATGAAGGTGAAACTGGCATAGATCAGCGAGGTAATGGTCGAGCCGAGATAGCCAAACCCGGCCCCCCGCGTCAGCAGGTCGATATCAACGCCATATTTGGCGCAATGATAGGAGATCGGCACCCCGAGCATGAAGATCACAAAACAGGTGGAAAGCACCGCCCAAAGGGTGATTGAAAAGCCGTAATTGAGCGTCAGCGCGCCGCCAATCGCCTCAAGCGCCAGAAACGAGACCGCCCCGATCGCCGTATTGGCAATGCGCATCGGCGACCAGCGCCGCACCTTGTGCGCGGTAAAGCGCAAGGCAAAGTCTTCCAGCGTCTGGTTGGCGACCCAGGTATTATAGGTGCGCCTGACGCGGGTTACCTTGGTCGCCGCGTTCATGGCGCCACCCGTCCAGCGCCGGACTCACGGCGGCCATCGCTGTGGCACATCCCCATATCATCCACTCTGCGGTTCACCCGGACGTCCACATCATGTGTCGTCCCGGCGCGTTGCCCCTCCGCGATGGTGTCAATTGGCCCAAGTTTCTGCGTCCCAGTGTCAACTTGACCTAACCTTATGGGTAATTTGCCCACCCGCAAATACGTTAAATGCCCCGTTGCTGTGCAAACTCATCAAATGCCTAACTTTCAGGCAGTTGGCATGGCCATTGCCAGCCCGTTTGCAACCAACAAAATCAGGACAGGGCATTCAAATGACTGATGACACCCCCAAAAAGGGCCTCCCCGCATCCCGGCGTCAGGTTCTCGCCGGCTTGGCCGCTTTGCCATTCATGACCATGGCCTCAAGCCGCGTCTTTGCGCAGGATTTCCCCACCTCGGCCGTCAACACCACCGGACTTGCCGTCACCGATGACAAGGTCACCGTGGGCATTCTGCACTCGGTCACCGGCACCATGGCGATTTCCGAAACCGGTTCGGTCCAGGCTGAAAAACTGGCCATCGACCAGATCAACAAGGCCGGCGGCGTTCTCGGCCGTCAGATCGAGGTCGTTCAGGAAGACGGTGCCTCCGACTGGCCGACTTTCGCTGAAAAAGCCAAAAAGCTTCTGGTGCAGGACAAGGTGGCCTCGGTCATGGGCTGCTGGACCTCAGCGTCCCGCAAGGCCGTGCTGCCGGTCTTCGAACAATATAACGGCATGCTTTATTACCCGACCTTTTATGAAGGTCTCGAAGAGAGCCCGAACGTCATCTATACCGGCCAGGAAGCCACCCAGCAGATCATCGCCGGCCTCGACTGGGTCGCCGAAACCAAGGGTGCCAAAAGCTTCTACCTGCTCGGCTCCGACTATATCTGGCCGCGCACCTCCAACAAGATCGCCCGCAAGCATATCGAGGACCATCTCGGCCTCGAGGTTGTCGGCGAGGATTACTATCCGCTCGGTCACACCCAGTTCAATTCCGTCATCAACAAGATGAAGCTGAAAAAGCCGGACGTGATCTATGCCATCATCGTCGGCGGCTCCAACGTCGCCTTCTACAAGCAGCTTAAAGCCGCTGGCATCGACATGACCAAGGAAGACCCCATCCTGCTCACCATCTCGGTGACCGAGGACGAAATCCTCGGCATTGGCGGCGAGAATATCGAGGGCGCCTATGCCTGCATGAAGTATTTCCAGTCGCTCGAGAACGAGAACAACAAGGAATTCGTTGCCGCCTTCAAGGCAATGTGGGGCGATGAGATCGTTATCGGCGACGTCACCCAGGCCGCCTATCTCGGCCCCTGGCTGTGGAAGATGGCCGTCGAAAAAGCCGGCAGCTTCGACATCGACAAGATCAAGGAAGCCTCCCCCGGCATCGAGTTCGACAAGGCCCCCGAAGGCTATGTGCGCATCCACGAAAACCATCACTTGTGGTCGAAAACCCGCGTCGGGCGCGCCTTGGCCGATGGCCAGTATGAACTGGTCTACGAGACGGAAGACCTGGTCGAGCCCGATCCGTTCCCTGCTGGCTACCAATAAATCCATGAACTCTTGCGTCCCGGCGAAGCTGCCGGGGCGCAAGCCGCTTTCTCACCGACCCCGGACCATTGCACGGCCAAAGCGTGCACTCACGAAGCGAGGCATCACATGATCGGCGATTACACCATTTACGAATTCTCCTCCATCATGGCGATGCAAGGCTTCGCCGGATTGATCCTGTTTTCGGTCTTCCTTTTGATGGCTTTGGGGCTGGCGATCATTTTCGGGCAAATGGGCGTCATCAACATGGCCCATGGCGAGTTCATGATCCTTGGGGCCTATGTCACCTATTTCACCTCGCTGTTCTTCCAGCATTTCCTGCCCGGCCTGTTTGGTGCCTATTTCTTCATTGCCATTGTGCTGGCTTTCTTTGTCTCCGGCGCGCTCGGCATTGCCGTTGAATGGGGCATTATCCGCCATCTCTACAAACGGCCACTCGACACCCTGCTCGCCACCTGGGGCCTCAGCCTCATCCTGCAGCAAACCTATCGCTCGGTATTTGGGGCCCGCGAAGTCGGCGTCACCCTGCCCGATTACCTGCTCGGCTCGATCAGCCTGACCGACATCATCGAAATCCCCATCAACGGCATTTTCGTCATGGCGCTGACAACCGTCATCACCATCGCCGTCGCGCTGTTGATGTACCGCTCCAACTGGGGCAAGCGCGTCCGTGCCGTCATGCAAAACCGCACCATGGCCGGTGCCGTCGGCATCAACACCAAGATGGTCGACCGCATGACCTTCGGCCTTGGCTGCGGCATCGCCGGGATCGCCGGCGCCGCCTTCACCATGATCGGCTCCACCGGCCCCACCGCCGGCCAGCTCTATATCGTCGATACTTTCCTTGTGGTCGTCTTCGGCGGTGCCGCCAGCCTTTTGGGCACCATTGCCTCGGCCTTCGCCATCTCCCAGGCGCAATCGACCATGGAATTCTTCCTGTCCGGCTCAATGGCCAAGGTGCTCACGCTTTTGACCGTGGTCGGCATTCTCATGCTGCGCCCGCAGGGCTTGTTCACCCTCAAAATCCGCCGCTGATTCCGCGCCACCACAAAACCACAGGAGACGAAAATGGGCATATTCTCTCTTTATACCAGACGTGAATGGATCAACCTGGCCATTCTCATCGCGATTATTTTCGTCATCATGCCCCTGAGCATGGACATCTTCCGCCTCAACCTCGTCGGCAAATATCTAACCTATGCCTTCGTCGCGGTTGGCCTCGTCTTATGCTGGGGCTATGGCGGCATCCTCAGCCTCGGCCAGGGCATATTTTTCGGCCTCGGCGGCTATTGCATGGCGATGTTTTTAAAGCTTGAAGCCTCAAGCCCGGAAAACACCACCATCCAGTCCACCCCCGGCATTCCCGATTTCATGGACTGGAACCAGCTCACCGAACTCCCCTGGTGGTGGCAGCCCTTCAATTCCCTGCCCCTCACCCTCATCGCCGTTCTCGTCGTGCCAACGGTTTTTGCCTATATCATCGGCGTCGCCATGTTCAAACGGCGCGTGGGCGGGGTTTATTTCGCCATCATCACCCAGGCCTTTGCCGCCATCCTGACCATTCTCATCATCGGCCAGCAGGGCTATACCGGCGGCGTCAACGGCATCACCGATCTGCGCACCCTGCTCGGCTGGGACATCCGCCAGGACGATGCCAAATTCATCCTCTACTTCGTCAATGGCGCTCTGCTGATCGGCGTGTTGATGATCGCCCAGGCCGTCAAGATCTCGAAATTCGGCCGCCTGCTCATCGCCATGCGCGACAAGGAAGACCGGGTCCGTTTCTCCGGCTATGACGTCGCCAATTTCAAGATCTTCATCTTCTGTCTCGCCGCCGCCTTCTCGGCCATTGGCGGGGCCATGTTCACCCTGCAGGTGGGCTTCATGTCCCCCAGCTTTGTCGGCATCGTGCCCTCGATCGAAATGGTGATCTTTGCCGCCGTCGGCGGACGCCTGTCCCTGTTCGGCGCCGTCTATGGCGCACTGATCGTCAACTGGGCCAAGACCAGCTTTTCCGAAACCTTCCCCGAACTCTGGTTGTTCGCCATGGGCGGCTTGTTCATCGCCGTGGTCATGGCCTTCCCCAACGGGCTTGCGGGCATCTACCGCTCCTATGTCGATCCCCTGATCACCCGCTACTGGCCCTCATCGGCCAAATCCACCCCGTCTCCCCTTAAAGCACCAGCGGAATAGAAGAGGCCCTCATGAACCCTCCATCAATTGGCAACCAGGCCCCCATCGATCCCGCAGCGCCCAAGGATTTCCTGCTCTCGGTGGAAAATCTCACGGTCTCCTTTGACGGCTTCAAGGCGGTCAATGACCTCTCTTTCTATGTCGATGAAAACGAGATCCGCGTCATCATCGGCCCCAATGGTGCCGGCAAGACCACCGTGCTTGATCTCATCTGCGGCCGCACCAAGGCCACCGATGGTTCGATCAAGTTTCGCGGCACCGAGCTGACGAAAATGAAAGAGCACCAGATCGTCCATGCCGGGGTCGGGCGCAAATTCCAGAACCCCTCGATCTATGAGGATTTGAGCGTCTTCGAAAACCTCGAACTCTCTTTCCCCCGGGGCCGCAATGTCTTTGGTGCCCTCGCCTTTCGCCGGGACAAGGAAGTCATCGACCGGGTCGAGGAGATCGCCGAGATGATCTTCTTGAAGGACCAGCTCAACACCGAAGCCGCCATTCTCAGCCATGGGCAAAAGCAATGGCTCGAAATCGGCATGCTGCTCATTCAAAGCCCCGAACTGCTCATGCTCGACGAACCCGTCGCCGGCATGAGCGTTTCCGAGCGCGTCAAGACCGCCGAACTGCTCAACAAGATCATCCAGAACCATTCCGTGATCGTCATCGAGCACGACATGAAATTTGTCGAGGATATCGCTCACCGCGTCACCGTTCTGCATCAGGGCAAGGTGCTCTCCGAGGGCTCAATGGATCACGTCCAGCACGACCCCAAAGTCATCGAAGTCTATCTCGGCCACTAACCCCTTAAAGGAGGCCCACACATGTTTTCCATTGACGACCTTCACGTCTCCTACGGCCAGTCCGAAGTCATCCATGGCGTCTCGCTCGACGTCCAGCCCAATGAGATTGTCGCCATCATGGGCCGCAATGGCATGGGCAAGACCACGCTGATGAAATCGCTGATGGGCATTGTCCCCTCAGGCCTCGGCCACGTGACCATTGATGGCAAGAATATCGAGACCGAGGAAAGCTTTCAGCGCGTCAAGGATGGCCTCGCCTTCGTGCCCCAGGGCCGCATGATCTTCTCCACCATGACGGTGAAGGAAAATATTGAAACCGGCCTCACCGTTACCGGCGAGAAAACCGTGCCCGACAATATCTATGAACTCTTTCCCGTCTTGCTGGAAATGAAGGGCCGTCGCGGCGGCAATCTCTCCGGCGGCCAGCAGCAACAGCTCGCCATCGCCCGTGCTTTGGCCTCAAAGCCCAAGGTGCTGCTGCTCGATGAACCCACCGAAGGCATCCAGCCCTCGATCATCAAGGAAATGGCCCGCACCCTCAAACGCATCCGCGACGAGCGTGGCCTCTCCATCATTGTTTCCGAGCAGGTCCTGAGCTTTGCCCTCGAGATCGCCGACCGGGTTCTCGTCATCGAGAATGGCGAGTTCGTGCACGAGGCCACCAGAGAAAACATCGACGAGAAAAAGGTTTCGGCCTTCCTCTCCGTCTAATCCCCAAGTCCATATTCAGGTCGAAACAAGGAGTGCCAGAAATGCCAGAAACACTGATCAAGGTTGACCTCAAAGAGTCACCGCATACAAACGAGAAGGTCCACAACCGCTGGCACCCCGACATCCCCATGGCCTGCTGGGTCAATCCCGGCGATGACTTCCGCGTCGAGACCTATGACTGGACCGGCGGGCAGATCAAGAATAATGACGACGCCTCAGACGTGCGCGATGTCGAGCTGGAACAGGTCCATTATCTCTCCGGCCCCATCGGCGTCAAAGGGGCCGAGCCCGGCGATCTGCTTGTCGTCGACATTCTCGATATCGGCACATTCGAGGAATCGCTTTGGGGCTTTAACGGCTTTTTCTCCAAGCAGAATGGCGGCGGCTTCCTGACCGAACATTTCCCCGAAGCGCAGAAATCCATCTGGGATTTCGAAGGCATGTTCACCAAATCCCGGCATGTGCCGGGCGTGCGCTATGCCGGCCTGATCCATCCCGGCCTGATCGGCTGCCTGCCTGATTATTCCATGCTTGAAATGTGGAACACCCGCGAAAAGAAACTGTTCGATACCGATCCCGAGCGCGTGCCGCAACTGGCCGCCCTGCCCAATACCCAGTCTGCCCATATGGGTGGCCTGAAGGGTGAAGCCCGCGACAAGGCTGCGGCTGAAGGGGCCCGCACCGTGCCCCCGCGCGAACACGGCGGCAATTGCGATATCAAGGATCTGAGCCGCGGCTCAAAAATCTATTTCCCCGTCTATATCGACGGGGCCGGCCTCTCCATGGGCGATCTCCACTTCTCGCAAGGCGATGGCGAAATCACCTTTTGCGGCGCCATCGAAATGGCCGGCTGGCTGCATATCAAGGTCAACCTGCTCAAGGGCGGCATGGCGAAATATGGCGTCAAGAACCCCATTTTCCGCCCCTCCCCGATCACGCCGAAATATGATGACTATCTGATCTTTGAGGGCATTTCCGTCGATGAACAGGGCGGCCAGCATTATCTCGATGTGCATATTGCCTATCGGCAGGCCTGCCTTAACGCCATAGAATACCTGAAGAAATTTGGCTATTCGGGCGCCCAGGCCTACGCCATTCTCGGCACCGCCCCGGTCCAGGGCCACATCTCCGGCGTCGTCGACATTCCCAATGCCTGTGCAACCCTCTGGCTGCCCACGGACATTTTCGAGTTTGACATCATGCCGGGCAATGACGGCCCGACCAAATTCCTCGATGGCTCGGTCTCGGTGCCCCTCGCCCACGACCTTTAAAGCACCAATCCCGCCCCGGATCTTTGCGTCCGGGGCGGGCGGCTCAAAAGCGCACAAGGACAAAACCATGCCCGTTTATGATTACAATTGCGCCGATTGCGGCGTCTTCACCGACCTGCGCCCCATGGCTCTTGCAACCGAACCCTGCGATTGCCCCGATTGCGGGCAGGCTGCGCCCCGCGTCCTGCTGCGCGCACCCAATTTCGCACTGATGGATACGGCCAAAAGAACCGCCTATTCCACCAATGAGCGCTCGTCCGATACCCCCAAAAGCACAAAAGCAGGCACGGCCCATGGCCCGGGCTGTTCCTGTTGCAGCAGTTCAAACAAGTCCCTGCCCTCGCGCACCCTGCACCGTCCCGACGGCTCCAAGGCCTTCCCCTCGGCCCGCCCCTGGATGATCAGCCATTGAACGCACCCACCCCGCATGAGGGAGCGGAAAACCTGCCGCACCCAAACGGTCAGTCTCCAGACAACTTCACGCGCCCCTTTGCGGGCGCGTTCTTTTTCAACTTGGTCAGATTATGCGCAATGGCGGCCTGCACCAGCGTCTTCAGCTTTGATGCATCGACTGTGTCGGTCTCGAAAAAATCAATCGAACGGCGCGTATTGCCATTATCCTTGCCATTGAACACCCCGTCCGGGTCCGGCAATTTCGCCCCATGGGCAAAGGTCAGTTTCACCTTGCCCTTATGCGCATTACCAACGGCAATCATGCCATCGCGGGACCAGACCGGGCTGCCCATCCACTTCCATTCCTCAATCACCGCCGGATCAGCCTCCAGCATGCACTGGCGAACGATCGCGAGCGTTTGACCCCGCCAGTCGGCAGTTTCGGCGATATAGGCATCAATTTGTTCAGATGGATTCATGGGGTCATTCCTCCAATTCCGTCCGGCAAGGCTCAGACGTGCCCCGCCAGCACTTGCTCCATTTTGTCGAAGAATTGCGGCCAGCTGGCCTTGGCACCCTGATAGAATTGCTGCTGGCCCGGCGCAAAGCCCGACTGTTCCATACGCAAATGGGTGCCGCCAGATGTCGGCGTCAGCGTCCAGGTCACAACGCTTTCAAGGCCGAATGCCGCCCATGTATAGGCCAGCACCTTGTTGGGTTCGACTTCGAGCACCTGACAGTCCACCGCGCCCCAGTCGCCGCTCATATTGAATTGATGCCCCGGTTCCGGCTTGAAGTCATTTTGCATCAGCCATTCGGCAATCAGATGCGGCTGGGTCAGGGCCCGCCAGATTTTTTCCGGCGGATAAGAGATCTCGCGCTCGACAATTACGGAGAGCGTTTCCGGTGATTTTCCGGTCATTGGTCCATCCTTTTAAGCAGATTTTCGAGCCCATCCAGCCGCCCCTCCCAAAAGCCGGCCATCTGGTGTGTCCAGTCAGCCAGCGGGGTCAGCGCCTTGAGCTGGGCACTGTAATGGGTCTGGCGGCCAGCGTGCCGGTCAAGCACCAGCCCCGCCTCTTTCAATACCCTGAGATGTTTGGAGACAGCCGGTTGCGACACCCCGGCCTTTGCCGTCAGCGCGCTGACCGTCTGGTCGCCGTCACGGCACAACCGCTCGAAAATGGCCCGCCGGGTCGGATCGGCAAGTGTTTTGAAAAGCACGTCTGAGGACTGGGGCATGATAATAGATAACTCGCTGGCTATTGATTAAACCAATAACCGACGAGCTATGTGTGAGTCAAGCCGCGCCATGCGCCGCGCACGCAGCAAGACACCACCTGCACCAGACCGGCACAGGCAGCACGTGCCTCCAAAAATTTGATAAAACCGGTCGCTTGCACCCGAACGCATGCACCGCTTTACGCAGCGCGATGCGGAGGAATGCGTTAGCGTCCTTACGAAAGTGCCGCGACGCGTTTCTTGATTGTAAATTTCTTTTGCGTGCCGTCAGCCAGTTTCATGGCTTCGGCGGCCAGGCGCAGCGCCTTGAGCCGGGCGGTGTTCTCACGGATTTTGAGGGCCGTTTCTTCTTGCGTCGTAAGCACTTTTTGTTGGGACTTTTCGATCGCCGCGAAGAGGTTCTCCGCACGCGTTCGTGAAATACTGATCACCAAAGGTGTCCTTTCAGATAGGCCAGAGCCGCCTCAAAAGGCGGCTCTGATATTTGGTTAGTCAGCGAGCTGCAGGTTCGTTGCCGAAACCTTGCCATCGCGACCGTTCTCGAGGTCGTAGGAAAGCTTCTGGCCTTCTGCGAGACCGGAAAGCCCGGCATTTTCAACGGCTGAAATATGGACAAACGCGTCCTTGCCGCCATCGTCGGGCGTGATAAAGCCGAAGCCTTTAGTGGAATTGAAAAATTTTACGGTGCCGTTAGTCATGGCTGATGCCTTTAAATAGTGCTCGCGGCCTGAAGCGAACGAGCTTGTTTCCCCACACGCAACACGCGCATGGAGCAGAAACGTTCGCAAAATCAGGGGTAAGCCAAGCAAACCGGCAAGCCGGGAGATCAGATAGCCAATGATGGCTGTAAACGTACGCAACGTATATGGGCTCTTATCGTGTTCAATTCAAGGCTGTTGATCAACCAAGTGATCGTCCCCTTCCTGCACGCGCCAGATACCAGCCCCAATCATCACATCCTTTGGGGCATAAGTGAGCGCAAACACCTTATCCTTCAGCAAGCGCCATCCTTCATGTTAGGATGTTACACATCGCGGGATTGCGGCGAACATGGCGTTCCACCCGTTGAAATGAGGTCCAATGCCAAACCTGTCGATGTTCGATCTGATTGCAGTCCTGCTGGTCCTGACGGCGGCCTTTGCCTGGATCAACCACACCATATTGAAACTGCCGCAAACCATCGGCCTTCTGGTCATGGGACTGGCGGCCTCGCTGGTGCTGATCGGTGTCGAACTGCTTTTCCCCCAGCTTGCCCTTTATGATGACGTTGTCATTCTCGTCCGGCAGATCGATTTTCAGGAAACCGTGCTCAATGGCATGCTGGCCTTCCTGTTGTTTGCGGGGGCCCTGCATGTGGATTTCGCCACGCTGAAAAGCCGCCTGTGGATTGTGGGCACCATGGCAACTGTCGGGGTGCTGATTTCGACAGCCATTATCGGCATCGGCTTTTGGGCCGCAGCGGCATGGCTCGGCATTCCCCTCCCCTTTGTCTGGGCGCTGGTATTCGGTGCCCTGATCAGCCCGACCGATCCGGTGGCGGTCCTCTCGACCCTCAAACGCGTCAAGGTGCCCTTATCGCTCGAAGTCATCATGACAGGGGAATCCCTCTTTAATGACGGCGTGGGCGTCGTCATCTTCACCGTGCTCCTCGCGACAGCAACCAGCCTTCATGCTGGCGGCATCGACTTCGTCCATGTCGGCGAGCTTTTCGTGGTGGATGCGCTGGGCGGCGGGGTGCTGGGGCTGGCAACCGGTTATATCGCCTATCGCGGCATGCGCGCCATCGACAGCTATCCCGTTGAAGTCCTCATTTCGCTCGCCCTGGTCGCCGGCACCTATGCATTGGCCGACAAGCTCCATATGAGCGGCCCCATCGCGGTCGTCGTCGCGGGCCTGCTGATCGGCACACGCGGCCCGGCAGACGCCTTGAGCGACGAGACCGAACGGTTCCTGTTCGGCTTCTGGACGCTGATGGATGAAATGCTGAACTCGGTCCTGTTCTTGCTGATCGGCCTTGAAGTGCTGATTCTGCGCTTCGATCCATCGTTTGTCTGGCTGGCCGTCACCGCCATTCCGCTTGTGCTGGTGGCGCGGTTTGTCGCCGTCTCGGGCCCGGTTCTGATGTTAAGCGGCAAAAGCACCTTCGTGCGGGGCACCATTCCCGTCCTCACCTGGGGAGGCCTGCGCGGTGGCATCTCGGTCGCACTCGCCCTGTCGCTGCCTGAATCCGAAGTCAAAACGGTCATCCTCGCGGCAACTTATGGCGTGGTGCTGTTCACCATCATCGTTCAGGGTCTCAGCCTGGCCCCACTGGTCAAACGCGTGGTCAAGTAGGTCCCTCGGGCCCAGGCGCGCGGCTGGAATGGCCAGAACTGGCTGCCCAGCGGCACCCATTGCCATGCTTTGAGAAATATAATCGTAATAAAAATAAAATCGGCGCGCCGCATTATGGATGAATACTTGTGAGTAACGACGCATGAACCAAAGAGTTCTCTATAAATCCCAATTTCAAACGGAATAAATTTGGATAAACAATTTAGGAGAATAAAATAGTTGCATTGGTTTCCAAGCCAACGTTTGAACCACGCTTGTATTTCGACCAAAAAATACCATATAAACTAAACAAACATGTCGAAAATACTGATTTCAGTGTTCCAGTCTCAGTCGGCTGTAAACCTCTCGCCTGAAAGCAAGCTCACATAATCTGCACACTGCATGTGGGCATGGCTGGCACCGGCATTCTCGCCTGATCCAGATCGCGCACCAGAATAATCTCCAGTGCGCGACGCTTCTGATTTTTGCAAATACGCATGCCGCTTTCATTCACAAGATCATGCCGTCTGCGGGCGGCTTAAAGGAGACTTGATGGCTAAGGGACAAAAGCGCAGCGGCCCTTCAGGCTGATACCGGATCTCAATTCGCAAGCGCATGAGCGCAAGGAGTACAAAATGAAATATCTTGGCAGCATTTCCGGGAATGGCGTGCTTCAGCATGATGGCGTCGGCATCGCCGATGCGACCTATGAGCTGGAAGGCTATGTCCGGCGCGTCGGCAGCGTCACCGGTTCCGGCGAAATCGGCTTGGCGGCTGAAACCCTACAGAACGTGATCGACACATCTGACCTGCAATTGCTCACAAGCAATGGCCATCTGCTCGACATCAAATTCTCGGACAAGAAAGTCCGTTCCGGGACGCATATCCATGTCGATGTCACCGGCGATCTGTCGGCTGAAAGCGATTGGCGGCACTGATGGTTTGGGGGCTGCAATGCCCCCGGACTAGGCTGTCAGTTCCTGCGGCAGCGTGCCGCTCCGATAAAGAACAACCGGTTCATCATAGCAGTCGGTTTCAAGGTCGATTTCCTGCGAAAAAGCGATAACGCCATCGCGCGTGGCAGACATTCTCTCCGCCATGCTGATCGCAGCTTCAGAACTGCGGGCGGATTTGGGCTGATCAGCCACAAGGGCGCCACCCTTTTGCCGAAAACTCTGCACGGCGTATCGAGTGGTCATGGGCACCTCTTGTGTTGGCCCCAACCCTAGCACATCCGCATCGCCCGGCACGGAATTCTATTTGCCATAAAGAGCAGCCACATTTTCCCCGGCGCGCATCAGCCTTTGCGAAATATGCGATGCGCATTCCATGACTGGCTGACGGGCATGATCTCGATGGAATTGATATTCATATGCGGCGGCAGCGCGGCCAGCCAGGCCACCGTCTCGGCGATATCCTCGGGCCGGATGGGATCTGCGCCCGCATAAAGCTTATCATAGGCTTCCTGATCGCCACCAGTTCTGACCAGCGTGAACTCGCTTTCACACAATCCCGGCTCAACCGAGGTCACCCGCACACCCGTTCCAAACAGGTCCGAGCGGATATTGAGCGAAAACTGGCGCACAAATGCCTTGGTGCCCGCATAAACATTCCCGCCCGGATAAGGCCAGTTCGAGGCAATCGAGGCCAGATTGACGATCAGCGCTTTCTGCGCGATCAGCCGGTCGATCAGCAGCCGCGTGATGGTGACAAGCCCGGTGACATTGGTGTCGATCATCACCTTCCAGTCCGCCAGGTCGCATTCCTGTATCGGCCCCGTCCCCAGCGCCAGCCCGGCATTATTGACCAGCGCATCGATGACGGAAAAGGCGGGCGGCAAACTCGCCAGCGCGCTTGATGTCGCTGCCTCGTCCCGAATATCAAAGCACAGCGTGTGCGCCACTTCAGGCCCGCCCAACTCCACGGCCAGCGCATCCAGCCGTTCCTGCCGGCGGCCGGTAATGACCACCTTCCAGCCCTCGGCCACCATGCGTCTGGCAATTGCCGCACCAAAGCCGGCAGTCGCGCCGGTAATCAGGCATGTCCTGGTCATGTCAGTTTGTCTCCATCAAGATTGGGGGCGCTTTCGCGCCGAAATACGGGACGGCCAGCACAAAAACGGTCTGCGCGCCCCCGGCAAGGGCAATGAACACCAGCCCCGCCGCAGAAAAGCGCCGCCAGGTTTCCGCAGTCATACGGCGCACGATAAACAGGCCCGCGGCATAGCCAATGAGCGTCAGCGGCACATAGATGAGCAAAAGCGGCCCCACCTCCGCCGGCACAATCCCCAAGGCAAACCGCGACCCGAGGGTCATTAAATCCACCAGCCCGAAAATAACGGCAAGCGTGCCGCGAAACCGCGCCGCATCCAGCCGGATGGCCAATAGCCAGGCCACAATAACCGGACCGCCAACACCGAATGCGGACAGTAAAAACCCAAGCAGGACCGAGGCGAAAACCCCGATGGATCGTGATGCCAAAATAGCTGGCGGATGCTTGATCATGGCAATAAGGGCCGCCAACAGCACCACGACAGCAATCAAGATCTGAGCCAGCTGATCGGGTATAAAGCCGGCCGCAAACGCGCCGGCAATCGCGCCAATGATCGCAAACCCTAGAACCAGTCGCGCAATCGGCCAGTCAATCGCTGCCGCCTTGCGCTCCAGCAAAATCAGCCCGGTGATCACCAGATCGCAGGCGATCACCAGCGGCACGGCGGTGAGCGGGCTCATGAAAAGGCTCAACACCAATACGGCGATCAGCGCAAAGCCAAATCCGGTAATGCCGCGAAACGCAGCGGCCGCGACAATCAGCCCGGCGGGCAAAAGCATGATCATGGCCGGGCGCTCAACGGGGCCGCGCGCGGCATACAGCCGAACCGCACGGGTTTGGGAATTTGAAAGACGGGGCGAAGTTAGGCATCACATTCCTTGGGATAATGGCACCCATTGAATGGCACACGCGCCTCCCCGCCACAAAGGTCCAAGGGATTAAATCAGAAAGGTCCAGCCTTGCGGCGTTGCGCACCCAGGCGCATGTCCCGGACAGTCTCGGCGATCGCCTCGATACCCGCATCGATCAATTCCACATCGATCGAGGATATGCCCAAACGAATGAAACGCCCCGCCTGATCCACATGCACGAACGGGTCCCCGTTCTCGATGAGCACTTCCCGGCGCGCCGCCGCAGCGATCAGGTCGAGATTGTTGATGTCTGCGGGACAGGAAAGCCAGACACTCGAGCCACCCTGGCTGGGGGTGCGCTCAAAATCGGGCAGGTGCCGCGCAACGCTCGTGCAAATCTGCTGCCAGCGATTGAACAGCGTCGTGCGCAGGGTTTTGACCAGACTGAGATAATACCCTTCCGTCAAAAAGATCGCCGCCGTGCGCTGATTATTGAGTGGTGCCGACCGGTGCATCAGGCGCCTGAGCGCCTTGGCTTCCTCAACCACGGGCGCAGGCGCGACCAGATAGCCGACGCGAACACCCGGCGACAGCACTTTGGACATGGTCCCCAGATAAAGCACCCGCCCGTCCCGGTCGGCCGATTTGAGGGCCGGCGGTGCCCCGGCCGCTGCCGTCTCGCCTTCATAATCATCCTCGATGATGAGGAAATCCTCATCATGCGCCTGTCGCAACAGGCTCTCGCGGCGTGCCGGCGACATGGTGACCATGGTGGGGCAATGATAGGTGGGCGTTGCCAAAAGGAATGAGACGTCAGCCAGCGACCTGTCGAGAACAATGCCTTCATCATCAATCGGCAGCTCAACCAGTTCACTGCCTGCAGCGGTAAAAATATTGCACGCATCGGGATAAGAAGGTGCCTCGACCGCCACCTTGCCATTGGGCCTGGAGAACAACTGCCCCAGAATATAAAGCCCCTGCTGGGTGCCCAGCGTGATCATGACCTCGTCCGGCCGGGCAAATATGCCGCGTTGCGGCAGCACATATTTGCATAATTGCTCAATCAGGAGCGGATCGTCCTCCAGCGCCCTGTCCGCCGACCAGTAATCGGTTGCCGACCGCCCGAGGGCATCACGGGAACAGGCCCGCCAGGCACTTATGGGAAATAGGTTCGGATCAACCTGCCCGTAAAGAAACGGATAGCGATAGCTCTGCCAGTTATCGGGTTTGACGATATCGCGCATGCGCGACGGGCGCAGGTTGAAGCGCGCGCCCCATTCAAGCGTGCTGGCCCGGGCCGGCAGCGGCAGGGCAACAACATTGCTTTGCTGGGGCAGAAATTTGCGGTCATCCGCCGATACGAAATAGCCCAGCCGTTCGCGCGCCGTCAGATAATCCTTGACCACTAGGTCTTCATAAACCGCGGTAATCGTATTGCGGGAGACCCCCACATATTGGGCGAAATTGCGCGTCGGCGGCATTTTCTGCCCGGGTCTTAATCGCCCTTCGCTAATGGCATTTATCAGCGAATGGCGCAACCAGGCCTGAATGGAACTGCCTTCCTCGCGCTTGCCAAGCAATGTGAGGTCAAACATAAAATATACTCATGTTTCGCCTAAATATTAGGCAAACTAATCATTGGCTAGTAGTTAGGCATATATCCTTGAAAATGTCTAATCTGTTGTGGTTTGGCCGCACGGAACACCCGATCCTCTGCCACAAACCACAATTTCGGACCCCGATTTACACACCGATCCAGCTGCGCATTTTCCATGGGGCCAGAGCCACATTCAAAGCGCAGGCCAAAATTTGTGTGTTAGCGTCGCCCCGATTTGGCGCACAGGAGATCGCGAAATGAATGTTGGCACCGCCCACAATGACATCCGTCAGATTGTTGAGGCAGACCGTGAGCATGTCTGGCATCACATCACCCAGCACAAGCCCTTCGAGACCAGCGATCCGCGCATTTTCATCGAAGGCAAGGGCATGCGTTTATGGGACACAAACGGCAAGGAATATCTCGATGCGGGCTCGGGCGGCGTATGGACCGTCAATGTCGGCTATGGGCGCGAAAGCATTGCTGATGCCGTGCGCGAGCAATTGGTCAAAATGAACTATTTCGCCGGTGCCGCCGGCACGGTTCCCGGCGCCCTGTTCGCCAAAAAGTTGCTGGAAAAAATGCCCGGCATGTCGCGGGTCTATTATTCAAACTCCGGTTCCGAGGCCAATGAAAAGGTCTTCAAGATGGTGCGCCAGATTTCCCATCAGCACCACAAGGGCCAAAAATCCAAAATCCTTTATCGCGACAGGGATTATCACGGCACCACCCTTGGCGCTCTCGCCGCTGGTGGCCAGAATGAACGCAAAGGCCATTACGGCCCCTTCCCGCAAGGCTTTGTCGAAGTCCCCCATTGCCTTGAATATCGCAGCCAGTATGGCGCGATTGAAAACTATGGCGAACGCGCCGCCGACGCCATTGAAGAGGTGATCCTCAGCGAAGGCCCGGAGACGATTGGGGCCCTCTGCCTTGAGCCGATCACGGCCGGCGGCGGCGTGATCACACCCCCGGAAGGCTATTGGGCCCGCGTTCAGGAGATCTGCGCCAAATACGATATTCTGCTGCATATCGATGAAGTGGTGTGTGGCCTTGGTCGCACCGGCAAATGGTTCGGCTACCAGAATTATGGCGTCAAACCGGATTTTGTCACCATGGCGAAAGGCGTGGCCTCCGGCTATGCCGCCATTTCGTGCACCGTGACGACGGAACGGGTTTTCGACATGTTCAAGCAGGACCCCACCGACCCCATGTCGCATTTCCGCGATATCTCCACCTTTGGCGGCTGCACCGCCGGCCCGGCGGCAGCGCTGGAGAACATACGCATTATCGAAGACGAGAACCTGCTCGAAAACACCACCAAAATGGGCATCCGCCTGATGGCCAATCTGCGCGAACTTCAGACCCGGCATCCGGTGATTGGCGATGTACGGGGCCTCGGGCTTTTCTGCGGCGTTGAACTGGTCAGCGACCGCACAACCAAACAGCCTGCGCCCGAAAATCTGGTGCAGGCCGTGGTCGCGCAATGCGCGGGCATGGGCGTGCTGATCGGTGCCACCAACCGCTCCATTGCCGGCTTCAACAACACGCTTTGTCTGGCCCCGGCGCTGATCGTCACCGCCGCCGAAATCGACCATATCACCCGCACGATTGATGCGGCACTGACTAGGGTTTTCGCCGAGGCCATGGCGGGCTGAAGCCACCCGCCTGCCACCCCCTGTTCCCGTGACAACCAGATGACGTGCCGCATCAATTCTCTGGCCCCATAGAAACCCGGCTCTGGACCTATGAGCTGGCGGCCCCCTGTGGTTAATTTTTTTGAATATGGGGAATACCCGAGCCACGTCCCGGATAATTTCCCGTGTCAAAACAGCAAACGGACCGAACAGGGAAATGTAATATGGACAATCGTTTCAAGACAAAACTGAGCCGACGTTCATTGCTCAAGAGTGGCGCGGCAGCAGCGGGCGCCCTCGCACTACCGGCCATCATCAGCTCAAGGGCACTGGCATCCTCCGGCGAAATCAACATCCTGATGTGGTCTGATTATCTGCCCGACACCTTCATCAAGACCTTTGAGGAAGGCTCCGGCATCAAGGTCAATTTCACCGGCATTGGCTCCAACGAGGAAATCATCAACAAGATGAAAGCCACCAAGGGACGTGGCTTCGACATTGTTTCCCCCACCAATAACCGTTCGTTGCAATGGCAGCCTCTGGAAATGCTGCAGGCCTTCGATCTGTCCAAAATCGCAGCCGACGCCCTGAACCCTGCCATGGCCAAGATCGGTTCAACCGACTGGGCCTTCACCGAGGGCGACGTCTACTGGCTGCCCCATATCTGGGGCACCGAAGGCATTGCCTGGCGCACGGACAAGTTCACCCCCGAAGGCGCGCTGCCCAGCTATGGCGACGTCTGGAAAGACGCAAATGCCGGCCAAACCATGGGCCGCGGCCATTCCATGATGCTTGGTGCCGGTCTTTATATGGAAACCATTGGCGAACTGGAGCCCGGCTCGGTCTGGAAAGCCTATGAATCCCCCGAAGCCATGCAGCCCATCTGGTCGAAAATCACCGAATGGTGCATTTCCAAAAAGAAGAATATCAAGCTGCTGTGGAACGATGCCGACACGCAGAAAAACGGTCTGCTGAATGAAGGCGTAATCGTTGGCCAGACCTGGGACGGCCCCCCGCTGTCGCTTAAAAACGCCGGCGAGCCGGTCATGTATGCCGCCCCGATCGAAGGCGCGATGGCCTGGGTGGATGGCATCGCCATGCCCACGGGCGCTGAAAACATCGAACAGGTCTATGAGTTCCTGAAATACGCCTTCAACCCCGAATATGCTGGCGAAGCCATTGACCATCATGGCTATAATTCACCGGTTCTCGGCGCGGACAAGTTCGCGGGCGAAGCCTATGGCAAGAACTTCGCCGAAGCCTATCCGGGCGACGCCCTTGCCAATCTCAACCCCTGGCCGCCCGAGCCGCAATGGTATGCTGATGCGCGTACCGAATTCGCCAATCAGTTCGTCAGCGCCTAGCCATTTTTTAAGGAGCCCTGCCCCAATCCCGGGGCAGGGCTCTTTCGCACACATCCCGTGATGTGTGCGCAAAGTGGCAAACAAGGAGTTGAGAATGGCCAAGGACGTTACCCTTGATCGCGTATCGGTCACCTTTGGTGATTACACCGCCGTCGACGACGCGCATCTGACCATCAGGGGCGGCGAGTTCTTCTCTTTCCTTGGGCCCTCTGGTTGCGGCAAGACCACGCTCTTGCGCTGCATATCCGGCTTTCAGGAGCCGAGCTGGGGCGAGGTGCGCATCGGCAACCAGAACATGAAGGGCATCGGCCCGAACAAGCGCCCGACCGCCCTCATCTTTCAAAATCTAGCCCTCTTCCCGCTCATGACCGTGGCGGAAAATATTGCCTTCCCCCTCGAAGTGCGCGGCGTCGACAAAAAGGCCCGCCGCAAGCGCGCCGATGAATTGCTCGAAATGATTGCCCTGCCCGATCAGGGCGACAAGAAAATCTCCGCTTTATCCGGGGGACAAAAGCAGCGCGTGGCCATCGCGCGGGCCCTAGCGGTCGAGCCGGATATCCTGTTGCTCGACGAACCCCTCTCAGCCCTCGATCTGAAATTGCGCCAGCACATGCGCCGGGAATTGCGCGCCATCCAACAACAGGTTGGCCTGACCTTTATCTACATCACCCATGATCAGGGCGAAGCCCTCACCATGTCGGATCGCGTTGCCGTCATGAGCCGCGGCCGCATCGAGCAGGTCGCCGACCCGAAAACCATTTACGACAATCCAGCCACCGGTTTTGTCGCCAGCTTTGTGGGGGAAAACAACGCGCTAAAAGGCGTGGTGCTGGAGAAAAAATCCGGCCAGCTTCTGGTCGATACCGGTCTTGGCGCGCCATCCATCGCCACACCGGGCGGGGCCAAGGGCGAAAACCTCAAAGTGGGCGACCCCTGCCATGTCTTCGTGCGCCCGGAATGCATTTCAATCGATATGGACACGACTGAAAACAACTATCCCGCCCGCATCACCCAGGAGGAATTTGAAGGTCAGGTCCGCCACCTCGTTGTGGAGAGTGGAAACCAGTCCTTGCGGGTGACCCAGATGGGCTATGGCGCCGAAGGCGCCCATCTCGGCGACAGCGTGAAACTGAGCTTTTCGCCCGGCAAGGCCATCGCCCTGCCGGTGGGCGAACTGGCTAGCGCGTGAGGGACCGCAAATGACCGGTATCACGCGTTTTTTCAACGAGTTTACTGAACGCAACGGCATGCCCGTCGCTATCTATCTTCTGATCGCCGTCAGCATCTGGATGCTGTTGCTTGTGGCCTTGCCGCAATTGACCATGCTCGATTTCTCGTTCCGCCAGAACCTGCCGCCGCCGCAGATTGGCGGCCCCAATGATGTCTATACCCTCGAGCAATATCGCTATTTTGCCATGGGCAATGAAATCAGCGGCAGCAGCTTTAACGCCCTCGATATCTCCGTCCTGTTCAAGACATTGATCGCCGCTGCTTTGGTCACAATTCTCGATCTGATCATCTGCTATCCGGTCGCCTATCTGCTGGCGCAATCAAGTGATGCCGGGGCAAAAAGGCTTTTGATCCTGGCGCTGATCATTCCCTATTGGGTCAATGAAATCCTGCGCGCCTTTGCGTTCCGCATCCTGTTCGGGGCCACCGGCGTCATCAACGGCTTTGGCATGCAATTGGGCCTTTGGGACCAGCCGATCGATTTTATCGGCCAGAACATCGCCCTCTATGCCGGGCTCGCCTATGCCTACATTCTGTTGATGATCTTCCCGCTCTATAACGCCATCGAAAGCCTCGACAAAAACCAGATCGAGGCGGCGCGGGACATGGGGGCAAGCTGGGTGCAGGTGCATCGGCATGTGGTCATCCCTTATGCCAAACCGGGCCTCGCCTCCGGCGCCACCATGGTCTTCATGCTGACCGCCGGGGCCCTCGCCGCCCCGCAAATTCTCGGCGGCCCCTCCAGCCTGTGGTTCACGCAAATCATCTATCAATGGTTCAATAATGGCGGCAACTGGCCGCGCGGCTCCGCTTATGCGGTCATCCTTTTGATCGTGTGCATCTCGCTGGTTCTCATGATCATGCGCCTGTTCAAGGTCTCCATTGGCGAGATCGGCCGATGAACCGCATACGACTGACAGGATTGGTCGGCGGGCTCTATCTGCTCTTGTTCTTTGTTTACCTGTTCGGGCCGCTATTGGTGATGGTCGCGACCGCCTTCAACTCCTCCAGCTTCCCGCGCATTTCGCCCTGGGACTGCCTGACGGCGGACTGGTTCGTCGAACTCTTCCACGACGAAAAACTGCTCACCGGGCTGGGCAATTCCATGATCATCGGCTTTGGCGTTGTGCTGGTCGCCGTGCCGATCGGTCTGGCCGCCGCCATGGTCCTGAGCCAGGTCGGCCCGCGCCTGCGCTCGGTCATGTATGCGATGTTCATCGCCCCGATCCTGATGCCCGGCGTGGTGCTGGGCCTCTCGACCCTCATCTTCTGGGATCGTCTGGGCACTGTTTTCGGTGCCGATTACAATTCGCTGTTTTATAACGGCATATTCCTGACCATTATCGGCCAGGTCACCTTCATTTCCGCCTATTCGATGCTGGTCTTCCTGTCCCGCCTGCAGCGCTTTGATCCTACATTGACCGAAGCGGCTCTGGACCTGGGGGCCACCCAGACACAGGCATTCTTCAAAATCCTGTTGCCCTATATGACCCCGGCCGTCCTGTCCGCCGCGGTCCTTGCCTTCCTCGCCTCCATGGAAAACTACAACACCACGGTCTTCACCATCGTCGCGGACAGCACATTCACAACCGTGCTGGCGCAAAAAGTGCGCTATGGCCTCAACCCGTCGATCTCGGCGGTTGCGGTCACGATTGTGGGTATCACCCTTTTGGCTGCCGTCCTGTTTGAAAGCTATAACCGCTACAAAAAGCGGCAGGCCCAGCCCGCCCCCGCCAAACCCGAGAGCACCGGCTTTGTCCGGGCGATAACCCATCCCGGTTTCGCCGCCGGCAGCGTTATCCTCCTGGCGTTCGCTGCCGTCATCTGGGTGAACACCTATGATTCCAGCATCTGCCGCGCGCAAGTAGACGCGCAAAAGCGCGCCTATCAGGAAGAATTCAATCTGCAGGAAAGACCGGCTGAAGCGAGCCCTGAAGCCACAGAAACCCCTTCAGCACCCGCCCCGAAACCCAATGGCAGCAGCATTTTTGCACCCGGCAATCTGGCACCCGGCACGCCGGAAACAGAGCCAAAGAGCCCGTCTGGCGGCATCTTCGCCCCCTCAAACCTGGCCCCCGCGCAATAGGCAGGGAACAGCTGATCTTCTATAGGGCAGCACGCATCCCTAAAACGGGTTTTCCTCCCGCGGCCAGATGGCGCGTTTGAGCTGTTTGTAATCCGTCACCTTCGGATCATTGGGATAAGGACCATCCACCGCCGCATAGATCACCGCCTTGGCAATGGGGGCGAAGGCACCGTGAAAATGGTTGGTGGATTTCACGATCAGGATTTTCTTCAATAAGGGATCGACGCCCATATTGGAAAACAGGTCTGGCGAGAACCCTTGCGCGCGGTTGGAATTGAGCACGATCTCGGTCGTGCCGATCCGGATTGTGGCGCAATCGCCCAAAGGCACCACCGAGGTGCCAAAGCTTTGAACCCCGTCGCGGACAAGTTTGACCACCTCGACTTCAGCATCAATCGGGGCGCCGGCATGGGCCGAGGTCTTGCCGCCAAAGCGCAGCGGCAATTTGGCCCCCTCACCGGCAGCATGACAAAGCCGAACCGCCATCGGATCCCATAACGGGCCAATCGCAATATCGGCAATGCCGCTTTGCAAGGCCAGCCGTGGCAGGATGGTTGAATCGCCAGCAACCCCGCCACCGGGATTATCCCAGACATCGGCGATCACAACGGGACCCGCCGGTTCGGCATCGGCCTGGCGCAACGCCTCTTCAGGATCAATGAAAGGCGGGCGGGCCCGGCCGCGAAAACTAAAGACCTCTCGCCCGAGCCGTTCCGCCAAGGCATCGCCACCCGCGCGGTCATTATCGGTGATGACGATCATCTTCGCGCCGAGATCGGGGCTGTCTCCGGCCATGAAGCCATGGATCAGCGAGAGGCTGAGCGCCGTGCCATCCGCCTCCATGGCCAGCATCCGGTCGACAAAGCCACGCATCGGATTGCGGGAGGTTGGCAAGACATCCATCATGCGGACGTCAAATACCGAAATCTCGGGGCTGATCTCCCCCCGCACTGCGCGCAAGGTCAGCGCGACGCAGGCCTCGCCCGTCTCGACAAAATCGGTATGCGGGAATTCCTTGAATACGGTGATGATGTCTGCATGGCGCACCCGCAACTCTGACAAATGACTATGGGGATCAAAGCTGACGCCGATTTTAGCGTCCGGCCCGATGATCTCGCGCACAGCGGCAATCAGCGTGCCTTCGGGATCGATACAACCCTCGGCAATCATCGCCCCATGCAACCCCAGCACCACCGCCTCGACCGGCATGGCGGCGCGCAGCTGATCGAGAATTTCATCGCGCAGCCGCGCCCAGGTGGCGGCATTGATCAATCCGCCCGGCTCGGCCCAGGTCGCCGTGCCCTCGATCAGGGTCACCTCGCCCGCAGCCGCTCGCTGCCGCAAGGCAGGAAACACCGCCGAACAGAGCGTTGGCGTTTGCGGATGTTCGCCGGGGCTTGCGTAAAAGCTTTCTGTGAAATCGGTGAAATCACAGCGCAGGGGCGAAAACGTGTTGGTTTCGGTTGCCAGCGAGGCGACGAATACCCGGGGAAGCGTGTCAGTCATGGCTGCCCCATTGCAAATAGCCATTGGCCCCGGCATTGCGCGCCTTGTTGATATCGGCGGGCGGTA
>Ga0209344_10000334_pt1 | contig 87977 bp, 76 predicted proteins | sample Cruoilmetagenom6_FD_187293 | JGI IMG/M metagenome (GOLD analysis project Ga0209344, IMG submission 187293) | Oil polluted marine microbial communities from Coal Oil Point, Santa Barbara, California, USA - Santa Barbara Oil Seep Sample 6 (SPAdes)... | ecosystem: Environmental > Aquatic > Marine... | reverse complement strand
AAGGTAAGTCGTCTATGCTTTTTTACTTCCATTATAACAAATCTATAATTTTAGATTTGTTGCGTTAAGTTATTGAATAGAGCAATTTTCGGAGTACTTGTTTGTAACGTATTTGTGTATGATTTCGTTGCGTGTTTGAGCAACTAAATTAGTAAACAAAAACGAACCAGAGGAAATTCCGAAGGAATTTCCAAGTAGGCTAGCACTAGCAATGAATTATACACGGTGTTGTGCCCAGTTATTTTAAACGATAGATTGTCTTATTTTTTTCTCCTATTTTTTCAAATAAACCCAATTCAGCTCCTTTCTTTAAATCTCTACTTGCAGTCGCTGAAGAAATGTCTTTGAATATATCCATATAATCTTTTCTTGTAAATTCAATTTTATTTAATGAAACATAATATTCTAATCTATCTTTTTCATTTAAAGTTCGATTATTAAAATCTAATAATTGACTTATTGAAATGTCTATTACGTTGAGCATATATTCAATAAACTTAGTTGATTTTCCTGATTTATCACTTTCAGCCAAGGCATTATAATATTTTTCTTGGTCGTTGCTAATTAATGTTTCAAAGGGTAGAAACTCAAAGATTGGATATTTTTCCATTAAAATTAAAGTTTGCCATAATCTTCCCATTCTACCATTTCCATCCAAAAATGGATGTATAAATTCCATTTCGTAATGGAAAACACAACTTTTAATTAATTCAATTTCATCAGGCTTTTTCAAATATTCAAAAAGGTCTTTCATTAAGTATGGCACATTTCCAAAAGGTGGTGCTAAATGCTCAACTTTTGAGCCTTTTACAATTCCGACACTTTGATTTCTATATTTTCCAGAATTTTCAATTAAACCTTCCATTAAGTTTTGATGTGCTTTTAAAAAGGATTTTTCATTTAAAGGATTATAATCTTCTAAGTTTTCATAGATTTTAATTGCATTTAAAACTTCAAGAACATCTTTTTTAGGACCAATAACTCTTTTGTTTTCAAGAAGTGCTGTTATTTGTTCTTCTGTAAGTGTGTTTCCTTCTATTTTTAAAGAAGAATGAATAGTTTTGATTCTATTCTGTTTTCTCAATTTAGGTGAAGGTCTGTTTAATAAATTAGCATTTACTTCTCCTATTTTTTCTGAAATAGAAGTTATTAATTTTAAAATAGAAGATGTTATATCGTAAGGTGGTTCCATTTATGATACTATCATTTGATACTATCAAAGATACAATCATTTATTCTGAATTATCTAATGAAACAGAATTTTTTAATTGGGCACAACGTTTGGGCTATGGTTTGTTGCGGAAAATGTCCGAAGGACTTTTCCGCTGTAGCCGAAAGATAGCAAAGCTGCGGGAGTTTTCGGCAGAAAATTCCGCCGCAATGAACTATAGCCGATAAAATAGTTATTCCAAGCTTTTTCTATTTGACATAATAGTAAGGCTATCAACAAAAAATAGCCAACAAAAGAACTGCATAGAGTAACGGCTAAGAAATTTTAAAGCGTAGGATTTAGCAAGGGAAAATATTTAGCGGTTACGGTAAATCGCTCCAGAATTCTCTTAAAAAGCTTTTTCTGCATAATAATTCAGGATACGCCAAAATTTTAAAACAATAAAGAATTATGTTTAATTGTGGCAAGCTTACGAAAATCGCCTAAAACTTTTTATGACGTACATTTTAATACAGCGCAAAAAGGGTAGCTTTTATTTTGGCGTTAACAAGTGTTGGATAATGGTGTATTAAAAGAAGGTATTGTATAATGGCTATTTTAGGGTACAAATGTCAATACATATTGTTCGTAAAATGACTGTTACATAAAAGCTGACGATATAGCCCTAACGGTCGATATCTGCTTTTATGTAAAATAGCGCGAAAAGCGCTATTCGCCATGTTACTCGAATTAATATATTTGTACTATAATTTATATTATGTAAAATAGAATATTTCAAAGACTGTTTTAATGGTGCTTCTTGTACGCTGTGTACTAAATTTTAAGTGTTGTGTGTCTCTATCTCTTTCTTAGAGAATTAGAATCAGAAAGTTTAAAAGAGAATTTCTATTTACCACCATTCAAAAAACATCCCAGAAATTGCTACTCCTACTAATAATAAAATAAGCACGATCACAATAAAGCTAGCGCCAAACTTTGTTTTGGCATTGTCTTTTAAAATATAATCTTCGTGATCCTGGTTGGTTTGGTTGTCCTGTGTGTTCTTATTCATGTGTTTGTAGTTATTTTTTTAAATTGGTTGTTTTGGTATATATGTTTTGCGGTGTTAGTATCTTATTTTTTCACCGGCACCATAAAAACCGGTATCTGCGTTTTTTCTAAGACTTTCATGGCTTCTGTGCCCATAAGCAGTTTTTCCAATACACTATGGCTGTGTGTCCCCATCACAATGAGATCGGCTTGCCATTCATTAGCATATTTTAAAATACTACTCGCGGTTTCTCCTTTTATAAGTTTGGTAGTTACCTTATTATCTAAATGTACAGCAGCTTGTACTAAAAAGTCTTTCGCCATATTCTCTATTTGAGTATTCACATGTTCATCCATCGCGAAATTATAATTATAACTAGTATGCCCTAAAAAAGAAGGATATTCCACACCGTAATATCGTGTTTCAGCAATTATGTGTACCAAACACACTTCAGCTCCTACTTGCTGGGCTAATTTATAGCCGGTTTCAGCTACTTTTTCAGAAGTTGGGTGATAATCCACGGCTATTAATATCTTTTTCATCCTCTAGGCACCTTATACTGTTTTTAACATCATAAAGTTATGAAACGTCTTGATGCTATTGCCATAAAGGAATCTTAAATTTATGTTTAATTAACAATACCCCGCTCTATTCTACGTATGGGTTTGTTTACTTTTGTGCGATGCAAAAAAAACAGCCTACCTCCCAATTTGAATTTGTAGCTTTAATGGCATCGCTAATGTCGGTCGTAGCCCTATCAATCGATGCGCTATTGCCCGCATTAGACATTATAGGTTTCGATATTGGTGTTACCGATATTGTGGATAATCAGCTGTTGGTTACCATGATTTTTCTGGGCTTGGGTATTGGACCCTTACTTTTTGGCCCTTTATCGGATAGTTTGGGTAGAAAACCCGTTGTGTATATGGGGTTTGTTCTGTTTATAATAGCCAGTTTTATTTGCGTTACTGCCACTAGTCTTGAAGTTATGGTTTTAGGGCGTATTTTACAAGGTATTGGCTTATCTGCACCTAGAACCATAAGCATTGCGATTATCCGCGATATGTTTCGGGGCGATTATATGGCGCGTATTATGTCGTTCGTTACGGTGGTTTTCATCTTAATCCCAGTTATAGCGCCTACTATGGGCAAATTTATCCTTGACTATTACAGTTGGGAAAGTATTTTTTATGTCCAAATTGGTATTAGCCTCTTGGTTTCCTTTTGGTTTTGGAAACGACAGCCAGAAACCTTATCCCCTGAAAATAAAAAGCGTTTTACGCCCCAAGTATTTGTTAGCGGATTTAAAGAATTGATACGCCACAGGCGAACCATCGGATTTACCATTATTTCTGGCTTTGTAACAGGCTCATTTATGGTGTATTTAAGCAGTTCGCAACAGATATTCGAAATTCAGTACGATTTAAAAGAAGTGTTTCCTTTCATATTTGCAGGACTAGCACTCTCTATTGGAACGGCCATTTTCTTAAACGGAACCTTAGTAGTTCGATACGGAATGGAAAAGCTGATTACCACTTCCCTCCTATCATTTTTTATTGTTTCGTTTGTATATATTATTCTATTCCATAATTCTGAAAACCCACCTATTGAAATACTAATAATCTTTTTTGCCTTGCAGTTTTTTTCCATTGGTTTTCTTTTCGGAAACTTACGAGCCATGGCGATGGATCCTGTGGGACATATAGCGGGTATTGCTTCAGCTATTACTGGGTTTATCGCTATACTAATAGCAGTTCCCGTTAGTGTTTTTATCGGCCGATTTATACAGGATACTGCTTTACCCCTCTTTATAGGGTTTTCTATTTGTTCTGGCCTCTCTATCTTATTACTCTTCTATTTAAAGTTTCAGAAAAAAAAGCACTAGTTTTCATGAAAAAAAACATAATACAATAGTGTTTTTATACAGTTGACTAATTGCATTCTAAACGATTTTAAAATAAAATTCGAAGCCTTGATTCAAGCAGGGTTTGACAATACTTAAAATTTTTAAGAGTGTTTTTTATAAATGGCAATTTTGGCCTATCGAAAATTTATCGTAAAATTTGAAATGAGTGTACCGTGAAATTTTAGGCTGTCTGAGCAAGCAAAATATTTAAAACAAGTAAGATCTTTTATGCGAGTTCCTAAAATTTAGGTGCCGAATGATAAATTTAGATAAAGTTTCGTAAGCCTAGATTTTTTTGGTTCGTTTTTTCATCAATGGAAAAAATGAATAGGTTAAATATTTAGAAAAGGATTGACGGTGGATTTATTTTTCGTCTTCCGGAAGTGCTTCAACCTCACCTTCATACCGCATTAAATCGCGTTGGCTACTGTTTACAGTAATTCTACTGTTTTTATTGTCATAAAGCGTAACAGTTACTTGATAGTTCTCTCCTTTTTCTGAAATAGTAAAAGATATAATACTGGATTTTTTCCTTTGATTGTAGATTAATTGTACATCTTTCGGGGTTCCTTCAAACTCGATGGCACCACCTTTTAAAACATTTCCTATTTGCCGTTGCCCATAAAAAGGTAAGTAAGCAGAAACATGCTCTTTATTAACCGTTAAATAGTTAGTGTTTCCTATTAAACTTATTTGATTTCCTCGTAACGGATTGGCATAATTTGATTCAATGGTAAATTGTTTGTCCTTTGCCCATTGTTGTACTTGGCTCATTTCGCCTTCTTCTGTGGCGGTTTGGGTGCTTCCACAACTTATTAGAAGCATGGAAAGTATACATAACACGGTTTTCATAATTCAGTTTCTTACAAGTTATTCTATGTTCAATCTATCACAAAAATCATTCCTGTTACTAACAACCTACGTAGCCCGCTTAAAAAACATCGTTAATTACCTTTAATATTCGTAACAAAAGCTCGGTATTTCAACAGTGCTACAAACACAGCGCCACCAATGGCATTTCCTAATAAGGCTACCGCTTGAAAAGCTGCATAATCACCTATAGATAAGGAAGAAGGCACTAATAGGCCTGCAAATACTTCTACGTTACCTACAATGCTGTGATGTAATCCTGCAAATGAAAGGACAGCAGTAATCATATAAATAATAAAAATACGGCTTATAGTATCTTTTGAAGAGGTAACTACCCAAGATAGTAGCCCCATTAACCAGCCCGCTAAAATAGCACTTACCAATATCACCCACATATTATAGTCGGTTACATGGGTAGCAATTTTTGAAATCGTTTCTACATCGAATATATGTAGCTTAGGCCCTATCCATACCAATACCGCAGCCATCGCCCAACCACCTAATAGATTTCCTGAAATGACCATTACCCATAACGTAAGTAAATTTTTTAGGGATTGCTTCTTATTAAGCACAGGTAGTGTTAATAATGATGTTTGTTCCGTAAATAATATGGATTGTCCTACAATGACCATGATAAATCCAAACGGGTAGACGAAGGACAGCATTTTAAAGGCTGTATCTTCTGCTACTTTACCGTGTAAAAAGAAAAATAGTGACGCTAATAATAGATAACTGAACCCTATTTCGAGTCCGGCAGTAAAAGAGCTTACCAAAATGCTTAAAGGACTCTTTTTATAGACCTCCTGTCCTTCGCAAATTTGTTGTTTTAGTATCTCTCCGTGAGACTTTGCTGTGTTTTCATCGGAAGTTTGTGAGTTTTCTAACTCGTTATCTATTTGCTCCTGTTCTTGTTCTTCTTTTGTCATTAACTTATTTATAAAAAGCCTTCAGTATGATTTTTAAGATACTGAAGGATAGTATATTGATGTGTTTTATTTAAACCTATAATTAAATCATAGATTCTAAGTTAGTCCTTGAGGTAGATTTACCATAAATTTTCTGATCAGGATCCATAATACCTGTATCTTTTAACTCACCTATATAAACCGAATCAAAACCAATGTCCTCAATTAATTTTTGAGTTACCTGTTTACTCTCTTGATCTTGAGCAGCAAAAGGTACTGCTAATTTATCTACTTCTCTAAAAGCACGGTCTTTTAAATGATCTGCATAAATGGTATTAAACGCTTTGGCCATCTTGGCGGTATTGAACTTCATAGCGGTATATTCTGAAGCATTTCGGTTGCTTTCTTTCACCTCTTTTGCCATTTCGCCATCCCGCTCAGGGTATGGATTTGTAGCATCTATAATTATTTTATCGCCATATTCACCTGCATATAATTCGCTTAATTTGTCAATTGCTTTATAAGGAACGGCTAACAGATATACATCTGCATCAGCTTCCCAAGCTTCATCTAAGCTAACTGCTTTCGCATTATCTCCAGCATCACGTACTAGGTCATTTAGTTGTTCTGGGTGTCTCGAGGTAAACAATACTTCGTGACCAGCTTTGGCCCAATGTTTCCCTAAGTTTCCTCCTATGTTTCCACTTCCTATAACTCCTATTTTCATAATTTTTCTTTTTTGTTAGTAATTAATTTATTCTTCTTCTGAATCCAATAATTTATCTACCGACTTTCGAACTTCTTTTGTTGTTTTTTTATCGGTATCGTCGGCTTTGAGATTTCCGTCGTTGTCTACGTTCAATTCATCATCCGAAGCTCCAAAATTGGAAGATCTTCGGTACTTGTCTTGAAAGTCTGCGTGTTTTTTCTCTTTTTTATCGCTCATAATTCCCTTACATTTAAATTAATAGTTCTATTTATGAAAATTTCCGTTGAAAGCAAATTCATCTTGTGATTTTCTACTTCGTTCTTTTTTCAGCTCTTCTTTTTTTAAATCTTCATCCAATATTGCTGGATCCCCTCCATAATACCCAAAAGCCGCTGCGGTGGCTACGTGATAATTATCTGGGAAATTGAATTCTTTTTGGGCTTTGTTAAAATCTATTCCCGCCATTTGGTGTACAGCAATCCCCATCGATTGTGCTTGCGTGTACACATTACTCATAAATAGACCTAGATCATGTAAAGCGTGAAAGTTTTCTTTATCCTGAGTGGGCATATCCTTTCGAAATGCACACGCCCATAATACCTGTGCATTACCGGCCCAACCTTGATTAAATTCATGTAAATAGCTAAAAATACGGTCGTAAGTTTTGGTGCCTTTAATGCCCCAAATGATATTCCACGGCTGCATATTGCTGCTACTAGGTGCCCATCTACCTGCTTCCAGTAAGGTTTTTACCTCTTTTTCAGAAATAGCTTTTTCTGAAAAACTTCTAGGGCTCCATCGTTCCTTAATTAATGGATGAATATCAAATTGGGTTGGAGTTTCTTTTTCAGTCGTATTTGGTTGGGTCATTGTTTTTCTTTTAAAGATATAGAGATTGTAAGGCAAAAGGAAAGGCTTTAAAAAAGATTTAACGCTCGCTAAACCAATTTTAAAGCCTTCTTATGATTTTTTAAAAAAGGCTACGCGTTTAATCGATCTTTAAAATCGTTAATGATTCCCCCTTTCAAGAGAATTCGAATTTGTCGCTCGCTCAAGGTGTGTTTTGTAGGGATTTTAATATCACCCGATTCCTTTTTAATAATAACCGTAATAGGGTTTCTGTTTTTTACATCATCCCGAAGGTTATTAAACTGAATCATATCTCCTTGCTCAAATTTTTCATAATCTTCATTGTTTTCAAACTCTAACGGTAAGATTCCAAAGTTCACAAGATTTTGCCAAGCAATACGAGCGTAACTTTTAGCTAATACGGCTACTTGTCCTAAGTATTTGGGCGCTAAAGCGGCGTGCTCTCGGCTACTCCCCTGCGCATAATTTCCGCCGGCAACAACTATATGGCCGCCATATTGATCTTTACTTTTCATGGCGCGGTCATAAAACGTTGGATCAATTACGGTGTAGCTATATTTACTAATTTCAGGTAAATTACTTCTAAATGGAAGTACTTCGGCTCCAGCTTTTAGTATTTCATCCGTTGAAACATTATCGCCCATTTTTAACTGTACGGGAATTTCATATTTATTTTGAAGTTCATCAATATGAGGGATTGAAGTAATGTTGGGCCCTTTTTTCAATTCAATTTTCGAAGTATCTTCTGGTGGAGCGACTAACATATCGGTATTTATTATATGTAGCTCTCTTGGGGTCCACTTAGGATATTTCATATCGTAAAGCTTTTCTAAATCTCGCGGGTCGGTTATTTTTCCAGTTAAAGCTGAAGCAGCAGCCGTTTCTGGACTACATAAGTGTACTTGATCATCTTTGGTTCCACTTCTATCCGGGAAATTTCGTGGCATGGTTCGTAAACTTATCGTACCGCTTGCGGGTGCTTGTCCCATTCCAATACATCCCATACACCCACTTTGATGGAATCGGGCACCAGCAGTAATTAAATTTCCGAATGTTTTATTGTCAATCATATTCTGGATAATCTGGCGACTCGTTGGATTGATGTCAAAAGAAACATCATCATCTGTGGCTTTTCCTTTTACAATGGCACCTGCAATCCAAAAGTCACGCAACCCAGGGTTTGCTGAAGAACCAATAACCACCTGACTTATTTTTTTGCCAGCCACTTCACTCACAGGAACTACGTTGCCAGGGCTAGTAGGTAAAGCAATTAAAGGAACTAGCTCGTCTAACACAATTTCTTCGTGCAAATCATATTCACAATCTTCATCGGCTATGATTTCTCGCCAATCATCTTCTCTTTCTTGGCTTTTTAAAAATCGTTTGGTTTCAATATCACTAGGAAAAACCGTAGTTGTTGCTCCCAATTCTGCCCCCATATTAGCAATCACGTGACGGTCCATGGCACTTAAATGTTTAAGCCCATCACCATAATATTCAATTATTTTTCCTACTCCTCCTTTTACATCGTGACGGCGTAGCATTTCAAGAATCACATCTTTAGCGCTCACCCAATCTGGTAGCTTACCCGTTACTTTTACACCCATTACCTTAGGCATTTTCACGAAATAAGGTTGTCCGGCAATAGCTGCAGCAACATCCAATCCGCCAGTACCAATGGCAAGCATTCCTAAAGAACCTGCGGCACAAGAGTGACTATCACTACCCACTAAAGTCTTTCCTGGTTTTCCAAAGCGTTCCATATGCACTGGGTGGCTTACTCCATTACCTGGACGACTAAACCAAAGACCGAACTTTTGAGCGGCACTATGTAGAAAGACATGGTCATCAGCATTTTTAAAATCAGTTTGCAGTAGGTTGTGATCCACATATTGTACAGCCACCTCAGTTTTAGCTCTATCTAGCTGCATGGCTTCTAACTCTAATTGTACCAAAGTACCTGTTGCGTCTTGTAGAAGGGCTTGGTCTATTTTTAGACCAATTTCCTTTCCAGGAGTCATCTCCCCTTCAATTAAGTGTTCTTTTATTAGTTTTTGTGTTACGTTTAATCCCATTGTTCAAAGTTTTCCATTAAGTTATTAATAATCTATCTTTCTGAAATCAGTTTAACAATAAATTATATTTTCTAATGAATTAATTCGGCTTTCTTTAATACAAGAAGCGACAAATTCTAACGATATTTGATGGACTTTAAATTATAAAGTATTTGAAAACAACTAACAAGCCAACACTTATATGACCGTTTGGATTATTTTTATTGCCGTCATTATTATCTTTTTAGCGCTGGATCTAGGAGTATTTAATCGAAAAGCACACATTATAAAAACCAAAGAAGCTTCTATCTGGACATCCGTCTGGGTGAGTTTGGCTTTGGCTTTTTCGGGTGTTATTTATTGGCTTTTTAGTAATGGAATGGTGGAAAACCCTACCGGCCTTACTCCAAATACAGCCGTTATAAAATACATTACGGGATATTTAATCGAGTTGTCATTAAGTATTGATAATGTATTTGTGATTGCTGTAATCTTTTCTTCGTTTAAAATTCCTGAAAAATACCAACATCGAGTTTTGTTTTGGGGGATTTTAGGTGCCATTGTTTTTAGAGCCTTGATGATCTTTTTTGGAGTGGCTCTACTAAATAAAGTAGACTGGATTGTTTATGTATTTGGAGGCTTTTTACTATACACTGCTTTTAAGATGCTAATGTCTAGTGAAGAAGATTTTAACCCAAAGCAATCGCCCATGTATCGATTTCTTCGGAAATTCTTCCCGATAACCCATACCATAGAAGGGGATCGGTTTTTTATTAGGCGTATGGGTATAAAAGCCGCTACTCCACTCTTTCTTGCATTAATGATAATTGAGTTAACCGATGTTCTTTTTGCCTTAGATAGTATACCGGCTATATTAGCGATTACTGCAGATCCTTTTATTGTTTTCAGTTCTAATATTTTAGCAATTCTCGGATTACGATCTATGTATTTTTTAATTTCAAGAATGCTTCAAAAGTTTCGGTATATTAATTATAGTTTAGTTGTTATACTCGCTTTTGTAGGTGTAAAAATGATGCTGTCGCACCACGTTGAAATACCAGAATGGGTATCGCTGGGTATTATTGTATTGGCCTTGGCAGCAGGAATTATCGCATCGATTTATATACCTTCAGAAAAAGCACCTATTCAAGAGAAATAATTCACAAAGTATTATTAAATTTTTGGGCTCTCTACCGTTGAATTGTATATTTAAACAACTTAAAACAGAAGAGCTATGAACATTAATTTTGAATATGACAACGTATCTGCAAGTGAACGATTAGAAGCCCTTGCAACAGAGAAAATAAATAAGTTAGTAAACAAGTATGACTTCATTGTACGAGCAGATGTTTTTTTTGAAGCAGAAAATACTTCAGATGCTGAAACAGGAAGAAAAACAAAAATTCAGTTAAGCGCTCCTGGACCAAGATTATTTGCTGAAGAAAGCAAGGAAAAATTTGAAATTTCGTTAGCCGAAGTTATTAATCAATTAGATAGACAACTTCAAAAGCGAAAAGGAAAAATGAAAACACATTAAACATGAAAGAAATGGGAGGAATTGCAAGAGACGATAGACAACTTACCTTAATTTATAGTAGCAATACACGTGTGGGCAAGCACACGCTAAGCTATTTACAAGGGATAGATGAAAAAATCGAGGCAATAGATATTTCAAAAGTTAAAGTGACTGGTACCCAATGGGTAGAACTAGCTAAAGCGATGGGGAAAGAAGTTGGCGATCTCGTCGATAAACGAAAAATGGAAGACAAGGATACTAATACTTCTGAATTTGGTACAGATGATTGGATTAAAATACTTCAAAATAACAATGAAGTACTTACCCAGCCTATTGCTATTAATGGTAAAAGAACCGAACAGATTGAAAATCCGCCAGATGTGATGAACTTCTTTGGAGTGGAGTCTGCTGGTATAGAAAAAACAATGCATACCGAAAAACCTAATATAGCGCCTAAAACCGAAGACGAGAATTTTAAATAAGTCTTTAAAAACAGTAATAAACAAAAACCGCGGAATTTTACAATTCCGCGGTTTTTGTTATAAATGTGATTATTCAATTATTTATCTACTTCTCCCAGTGGTTGAATCCGTTCCTTTAATTTGACATACAATTCAAATTGAGGCTTTGTTAGTATATTTCTCATTTCAGCAGATTCTTCTTCTCCTAAACTTAGTATTCTATTTAATTTTTCTCTTCCTTCATGACTTTCGCGTATAGCATCATACCGAGGTAAAAATTCTTCAATTTTCTTTTTAAAAAGTAATTCCTGTTTAGATGTTAATGCTAATTCAGCGTTATAGGTTTCGGTTAACGCATCTGCTCTAATTTCATAATTATCGCTATCTTTTTGTAAAAATGGATCTTGTGAAAAGGCAGTAAAGCCAATTAATAATGTGAGAATTGTTATAAATTTTTTCATAGATAGTTCTTTTTGCATTAAATTATAGAAAAAGAAAGATAAAAGAAATAATTTAAATCTTTTTAACAGCAACATTAACAGCGATTAACAATATTTAATTGTTTAAAGTTTAATTTTTTTAGCATAGAAAATGAAAAACTATGGTGCTTTAAATTGCGAAGGGCTCACGCCTACATTTTTTTTAAAAAATCTTGAAAAGCTGCTAATCGAATCAAAACCTAATTGGAATGCTAATTCTTTAGTGGTAATCTCTGCTCGTACTAATTGGCGTTTTGCTTCTGTTATTTGTCGTTGCTGAATTATTTGCTTTGCAGTTAAACCTAGCTTTGCTTTTAAAATTTGGTTTAAACGTTTTACGCTAATCCCTATTTCAGTAGTGTAATATTCTGAATGTGTTTCTTTTAAAAAATTTGTTTCCATTAACTCTAAAAAACGAAACACTCTTTTTTGGTTAAGGTCTTGCTTTAAAAAACCTTCATTTTTAAATCGAATTAAAAGAAGTAGTAACAGTTTCAATATTGTTTTAAGCATTATATAAGAGGCTTCTTCGTTATAAAACTCCTCTTTTAATATAGTGATTCCTTGTTGTACCTGCTTCAATTGGGTTGGAGTAGTAAGCGTAAGTTGTGGTTGGCTGTTAAACAACGACATTACATCTAAAGCATATTCAATATCATCTTCGTCTATAAGGTCACGCTCAAAATTGATCAGTATACCATCATTAGCATTGAAAGCATTGTTACGAAAAACTTCATTAAGGGGTTTAAAATGAACTATAATATTGTTTAAGGAATGAAATTCAAAGTATATTCCCATTGAATTTACAGAAAGCATCGTCGTTTTACTATTAAACGCTGTAACAATTTGAATTTTATTTTTCCAACTTTCTTTATTCATACATTTGAAGTGTGTTTTCAAAAGTATGAATAAATTAATCATTATTAATTAGGTTTACTTTTCTGAAACAAATAATAAACAACACCGCTTATTATGAGCCCTAAAGCAGCTGAAACCCCATACACTGCTCTATAGTCACTTGAGACATATTCTATAAAAGTTGATAAAAATTGTCCTCCAAATACTCCCATAGAAAAGAACCCTAAGTTTTTACCCTGATTTTTTAAGCTGCTTACTTCAATCGTCATATGGTTTAATAAAGGAATAGTAAAACCAAAGCCTATACCAATAAATATAGCCGTCAGTATTAATAAAGACAAACTAACTGTGGTTGCTAAAACTAAGTAGCCTAACATAAAGAATAAAAAGCCCATCGCTACTGTTTTTCCATCTCCAATATAGTTAACCACTTTAGGCATTTGACTTGCGGTTATTATTGCAATTACTGAAATAAAAGCCATTAAATAACCTGTTTCTGATTCACTTAAATTATATGTTTTAGGTAGGTATAAGGGCAATGTAACAAAACAAACAAAAAATAACATCATTGCTAGTAAAGCCGCCCCAAAAACTACTCTAACCCTAAACTTATTCTCATCTTTTGATTTGGATATAGTTTCTGCTGCGATATTTTTAGCTCCTGATTTTGGCAGTGACTTTAAAACAAAGACTAAACATACTAATGCCACCAAGTATATATAAAAAGGAAATTGCCAATTTATTTCACCTAGTATCCCGCCTAATGCTAGAAATATAACACCGCCTAACTCAATGGCCATTCCTTGCCATGCAATCATTTTCATTCGAGTTTCACCCGTGAAGAGTTCGGCAATAAAAGCAGTTACAGATACTTGTATAGCAACGGTTGCAGCGCCAAGCAGAAATCGATCTATCATCAACACGATATCGTTTGAGATAAATGCCCCGGCAATACCAAATACTGCATAAGGGATTAGCCCAAAACTAAGTAATTTAAATGTTCCTAATTTATTTAGTAAACGCCCTATAAATGGTGCAAATACAACAACTCCTAATGAAGGTAATGTAATTAACCAATTGGGAGAATATCCAAAGTTTAAGTGATTTACAATTCCTGAAAGTGAAGGAGCAATTACACTTCCTACCATAATTGTTAAACTACTTACTAGCAATAGTGTAAAAACCCCGAGATTTGATACTTTTTTCATACTGCAAAGTACCTACATCTCTATTTAAAGTTCTTTCCCAATTTTCTAATTAAGTATACAAAAAGAGAAACTTCGATAAGCGCATCCTTATAAAATCGATATTTTTGAATAATGAATAAACAGCAACATTCCCATTATTTATTATACAAACCGTATGGCTATTTAAGTCAGTTTGTAAATAACGGACCAAAAAAAAACAGCAAAAGATTATTAGGTGAATTATATGATTTTGCTGAAGGAACCATGGCGATTGGTCGTTTAGATGAGGACTCTGAAGGATTATTACTATTAACCACAGATGGAAAAGTAAGTTATGATATTTGTAGCGGAGCCATTGAAAAAGAATACTACGCCCAAGTAGATGGTAAAATTACTCTAGCAGCCATTGAAAAACTACAACAAGGCGTTGAAATAGGGAATAGTGGAAAAAAATATAAAACGAAACCTTGCCATGCTTTTCATTTAGCAGAAGCTCCTAATCTACCAGAACGAGCTAAAAAGATTCGTGATAGTCGTCACGGTCCTACTTCTTGGGTTTCTATAACCCTTACAGAAGGAAAATTTCGACAAGTTAAGAAAATGACGGCAGCAGTTGGATTTCCAACACTGCGATTAGCGAGGGTTCGAATAGGAAATTTGAGAATACACGATATGCAAGCCGGCGAGGTACTTCCTTCGGAAACTTTATTGGTATAAAAAAAGCCAAATGAATTTTCATTTGGCCTTTATCAATTAAGTTGGTTTAATTTATTTATTCAGAAACAATAGGTAGCTTAATCATAGAGGGATATTCCTTTGAATGGTGGATTTTGTTATGCGCTACCACGCCTTCTTTTTCATCATAATTATTTCCACCGGTATTTAGGTTTCTTGCAAAACGTGGGAAGTTACTGCTTGATACTTCTATACGAATTCGATGTCCTTTTTTAAAGAAGTTACTGGTGCTCATCGGCGTTAAGTCTACTTTATACACGTTTCCTTCTTCCATAAAAACTTCTTTGTCATACCCTTCGCGATACCGTACACGTTGTATGGTTTCATCTAAGTTATACGCGCGGCCATCAGGATACACATCGATTAGTTTGATGGTTAAATCGGTATCTTTTACATCACTTGAAAGGTATAAGGTAGATTCTATAAATCCAGAAATTTCCATGCCCTCTTTTAAAGGTTCACTTGTGTATACTAAAATATCTTCACGCGTTTCCATCGCTTGTTGATCAAAAGCGCCGCCTTCTACTGCATTACCGGTACAACATACATTACCGCCATGCGATTTAACAGGATCCATAGGATCGTACGTAAATGAATCTGGGCTATCCTTTTTACCAGGTTTTTTATATTGAAGTTTACCATCTCCATTTAAGGTATTGGCACTTCCTCCACTATTTAAATACATGGGGGTCATTTTCGCATTTTTTGGAGGCCAAACTTCTGAAGCTTGCCACTCATTGCTACCCATAGTATAATACTGAACACGTGGTGTTTCTTCTTTAAAATCATTTTCCTCACCTTTTAACCACATATCGAACCAACCGTAAATTTGTTCTTCATAGTTTAGGGTAGCGTCACCAACAGGTCGTTCTCCCACAATGGTGTTTTCGGTTGCTCGTGTGTACGCACAATGTAATGTTGGGGAGATAATTAAATATTGATTATCACGAATTTCTTTGCTTTTACCATTATTTCGTACGTGATTAAACAATGCTAAGTTTGGACTTATGGAAACATCGTACCAAGATGTAAACCAAAAACTAGGCACACCAATTTCCATATCGTCATGATATAAGCCGCCTTCATACCAAGCCGGATCATTGGGCTTTCGACGTACCATTTTATCGAATATTTCTTTTTTCCCGTGCATATTTTGCAGCATATCTTGGATTGGTAAATGTGCCAATGCCTTAGACATATCAATTTTCGGATTTTCTGGTGCTAAATCGTAAAAGCGTGAAATACGAATTAAATCTTCTTGCGTAGCGCCTTCTGGTATTCTAGGCTTAAACTTATCTTGTTCTACACCGTACAACCAAGCAAAGAATAGTAGTTGCTCTGCTCCTCCTCTATACCAATTTCCTTGTTCGTGATATTCACCCACGGTACCTACTCCTGCACCATATCCCATAGGAATCATAGCAGCATGAGAAGGATGATCTAAAGCTGCAACAGCCATCTGCCATTCTGCAGTAGAAGAACAACCTAAGGTTCCTATTTTTCCGTTAGACCAATCTTGTTCTTTCATCCAAGAAAAAGCATCATAACCATCGGTTAAAGGAACACCGAGAATATCCCATTCTCCTTCTGAGAAAAATCTACCGCGTTCGTTTTGTACCACATAGGCATATCCATGTTGAATTGCTTGTAGAGCTGCCTTAGCAGTACGTTCGCTTTTTTCTCCATCTCGCCACGTATTAAAGTTATAGGGTGTTCTCGAGAATATAATAGGTACTTTTTCTTCCGTTTTTGGTCGGTAAATATCAGTGGCCAATCGAACGCCATCCCGCATAGGCATCATGATTTTTTGATCAATTATTGCAAGTTCTTCTAATTGCTTAAATACATCTTCTTCTGTTTCATCTTGTGCTTTTATAGAGGTATAGCTAATCGTTGCTATAAAAAGAAACAAAAAGAGTTTTAATGGTTGTTTTTTCATAGAATGGGTAATTTGTTTAAATAAGTATCTAAAATTATAGGAAAATTAGTCTTAGTGGCTAAGAAAATTCAACTTTAACATGATTTCCGAAGATATGTTATCGCTATAGTATTGTATGGAAAGGAGGAAATCTTTAAAATCTTGTTATAGTTTGTTTAGAAGGCGTTAAATACCACCTGTTTTTTAATAATTACTCGTACTTTAAAGAAAAACATACATTATGGATGCTAAAGAGAAAAAAGAAAAAGGAGACAGTAAAGACACAGCGTATAATTCTGATGTAACAAAACATGACTTAGAAGTGCTAGGTCAAGATCATATACACGGTGATGGTGGAGACGATCAACAATTGAAAGAGCGGGCTCAAAAAATTGATTTTAGTGGAAAAAACTTAGATGTTCCAGGTAGCAATAAGGCTAAAAAACAACAGGGTTCCACAAAATTGAAAGATGAAGAAAATAAACTGTACAGTCAAGGAGGCGATAGTAATGAAAACTTAGAGCGAGATGATGCCTCTAAGGGATAAAAATACAGGACCAAGAATCAAGACAGGAAAGGTTTTATAATTTATTTGAACGCCAATAAGATAGTATCTTGTCTTGTTTTTGGCCTTATAAAGTCCCGATATAACTATCGGGACTCTTTTTATATTATAAATCGTCTGCGCTAGCAATCATTTCAGCGACGTCCATAACAGCAACATCACCTTCTTGGTTTTTTCCTTTAACACCATCTGTCATCATGGTATTACAAAACGGACAAGCTGCGGCAATTACTTTTGGTTGTGTTTCTAGAGCTTCTTCAGTACGTTCCATGTTTACATCTTTCTTTCCTTCTTCTGGCTCCTTAAACATTTGTGCCCCACCAGCTCCACAACAGAGTCCACGAGACTTGCAACGTTTCATCTCTACCAATTCTACTTCTAATTTTCGCAGTAAATCGCGAGGAGCTTCATATTCGCCATTGGCACGTCCTAAATAACAAGGATCGTGAAAAGTGATTTTCTTTCCTTTAAATTTTCCGCCCTCTACTTTTAATCTTCCTTCGTTTAAAAGCGATTTTAAAAATTGGGTGTGGTGTACTACTTCATAGTTACCCCCTAATTCAGGATATTCGTTTTTAATAGTATTAAAACAGTGTGGACAAGCTGTCACTATTTTTTTTACTTCATAACCATTTAGCACTTCGATATTTGTCATTGCTTGCATTTGGAACAGAAATTCGTTTCCAGCTCGTTTTGCAGGGTCTCCCGTGCAGCTTTCTTCGGTTCCTAATACCGCAAAATCCACCTTTGCGTTATGTAAAAGTTTTACAAATGCTTTGGTTATTTTTTTTGCCCGATCATCAAAACTTCCGGCACAACCTACCCAAAACAATACTTCGGGTTTTTTGCCTTCAGCCATATATTCGGCCATTGTGGGTACTTTTATAGGTTCACTCATGGTGTTCTTACTTTTATTCTTTGAAAACTTGAATGGTTACTTTTTTATCAATCAAGTCTGTAAATTTTCCTTTGTATCGTGTAGCTTTTACTAAATGATTATCAATCCAGTGGTAATTCCCGCCGCGAGGCTTCCCCATTAATAAGGAATGATATTTAAAGCCGTGTTTGTTTAGCCAAGTTTCGGTTACTTCGCGGTGATCTTCAGTTCTAGAAGTAAAAAAACAAATTATATGACCTTGATCGTACCAATTATTTAATGTTTTTAAGGCATCTGGAAACGGTTCACATGTTGCCATTCGCTCTGGCTCTTCATTTGGAACATCATCTGTAATGGTTCCATCGATATCGATCAAATAGTTTTTTATATCTTTTGGAAGTATGGGGCTTACGTGTTCCCCACTTTCAACTTTATCGTGTAATAATTTTTCAACTTCTTCTTTCTTCATAGTACAATTTTACGCTTCGTCTTTCCAATTTAAACGGTCCATTTGGTTATAAGGCCACGGAGCCCCGTTATTTTCAATGTTGGTCATTGCCACATTCAGTTCATTTGGCGCAGCAGATTGCTCCATCACCAAATATTGGCGCATATCCATAATAATAGAAAGAGGATCGATGCTTACTGGGCAAGCTTCTACACAGGCATTACACGTAGTACATGCCCACAGTTCTTCGCGTAAGATATGATCGTCTAACAGTTGTTTTCCGTCTGGTTTAAATTCGCCGTTTTTAGTAATATTTTTCCCTACTTCTTCGATACGGTCACGGGTATCCATCATAATTTTACGTGGCGACAGCTTTTTACCTGTTTGATTGGCAGGGCATTCGCTTGTACAACGGCCACATTCGGTACAAGTATAAGCGTTCAGGAGTTGAATTCTACTTAAATCCATCACGTCACTAGCACCAAATTTTTCAGGTTCGGCATCTGCTTCATCTTCTGCAGGAGCTGCAAAGGGATCGGCATTGGGATCCATCATTAATTTTACTTCGTTAGTAACCGATTCTAAGTTTTTAAACTTTCCTTTTGGTACTACTTTTCCGAAGTATACATTCGGAAATGCCAATAAAATATGAAGGTGTTTTGAAAAATATAGGTAGTTTAAGAATACTAAAATACCAATAATATGTAACCACCAAGCTCCACGTTCAATAAGTATTAAGGTGCTTTCTGATAGTCCATCAAATACCGGCGAAATTAGACTACTAATAGGAAATGAACCGGCTTGCGTATAATGGGTAGCTCCCATTTGTTGTAATTGTAAATCGGTTGCATTCATGGTTAAGAATAAAACCATTAGTACCATTTCAAAATACAGAATGTAATTGGCATCGTCTTTTGGCCAGCCTTTCATTTCGCGAGCCCAAAAGCGTTTTAATTTTTGAATGTTACGGCGTATCCAAAAAACAATTACGCCTACTAGAACTAATAGTGCTAATATTTCAAAAGAAAAGATAAGAGCATCATAAACAGGGCCTAAAAAAGAAAGGACCCGGTGTGTACCAAAAATACCGTCGATGATTATCTCAAGTACTTCAATATTTATAATGACAAACCCTACATACACAAAAATATGCATGATTCCAGAAACGGGTCTTACAACCATTTTAGACTGTCCCAAAGCAATACGAAGAACATTACCCCAGCGCTCTTTTTTATGATCGGAAGCATCAACTTCGCGTCCAACTTTTACATTTCGGATTACTTTTCTAATGTTAAACGTAAAGTAGCCGATACCAGCAGCTAAAACAAGAAAAAATATAATGTTAGGTAAATATTGCATCATTATTTATTAGGATCTTCAGGTTCGTTGTATTCTTTAGCTCTTTTTCCGAAAAGTGAGAAATGTACATAACGTTTCGGGTTAAGCTTCATATCTTGCAACAGTTGTTCTAGTTGACGCGAAGCTCCTTCTAAGTTATTGTACAGTTTATCATCTTTCAGTAATTTTCCAACACTACCCTCTCCATTTTCGACACGGGTAACAAGTGTGTTTAGCTTTGAGGTTACAGTTTCTAAATCTCTCACCATCTGTCCCGTCTCTATTTGCGCTAAGGAATCTGATAATGTCGCAAAATTTTCGGCCGTCACATCTAAGTTGTTAAATGTATTATTAAGTTTTTCTTTGTTTTTGCTTAGAAGACCATCAACGTTAGCTGAAATGCCTTTAAAAGAGGCCGAAGCATCTTTTAAGGAAGCAATTGCTTGTTTTAGGTTATTTTGAGTATCTTCATCGACTATGGCCGTAAAACTAAGTAGTAAGGTGTCTAAAGTTGAAAGTGTTCCGTTTACTTTTTCCTCTAAAGGTCCTAGACGTTCCGTTACAGCATCAAGCATTCCTTTTTCTACTTCGCCGCTAAGGGTATCACCAGATTTAGCTAGATTGTTTGGGTCATACTCTGGGTAAATACCAAGTGACTTCCCTCCTATTAATCCACTGCTATATATGCGAACTAAACTATTTCTTGAAAAATCAAAATCATTTTCCACTGTAAATTCTACAATTAAACCTCCGGCTTGATTTTCAAACCCTATGTTTTGTATTTTTCCAACTTTTAGGCCGTTTATAGTTACTGGAGCAGACTTAGAAAGTCCTTCCACATTATCATACATAACATAAAATGTACGGTGGTTCTCCAGCAAATTACTTCCTTTTAAATAGCTATAACCAAATATAAAAAGCAGGATAGCGCCTATGGCAAGGATTCCGGTTTTAACTTCTCTTGATAATCTCAATGGATGATTTTTAGGATTCAAACAAATTTAGAAAATAAATATAGAATAACCCTCCTATTTCTTTTGTGTTTTCAATACTTCGGAAACACGTAGTTTTTCACCATCTTTAAATGCAACAATGTAACAGGACGAATATCCTTTTTCTTTGGCAAAGGTTTTCATGAGTTCTATTTTGTTGTAATCTGAAGTTTCTCCATAATAATATTTATACAAGCCACCTTCTTTGTTACGAGTTATATCTTTTAATCCTTTAAAATTCTCTGGCTTGGTGTTTAGCCTTTTACTGCCTGCGGCCAACTGTACTTTAAAGATATAGCCAGGGTATATTTTTTCTTCGGTCGTATCAATCGCTTTATCTATTTCTTCTTGGGTAATAACAGGGTTTTTTGCGTGACTGGTGGCTAAGTCTAGGTTTTTTTGATAGGTTAAAACACCTTCGGCAATAGCACCTGCCATATCTTTTTGTCCTTTATTTGAATTTAAGTAAGCGCCTTCGCTATTATTGGTCAAAAAACCTGTTTCCACTAATACACTTGGCATATAGCTTTGATGTAAAACAATAAAACCAGCTTGTTTTACACTTCTATCTTTTCGCTTTAACTTGTTAGTGAAATTATTCTGTATCAAACCAGCCAACATAATACTTTGATCTAGATATTCTTCTTGCATAAGGGTAAGACCAATAAACGATTCAGGTGAATTGGGATCATAGCCTGCATAATTTTCTTCATAATTTTCTTCCAGAAAAATTACTTCGTTTTCTTTTTTTGCAACCTCTAGGTTGCGTTGGTTAGCATGAAGTCCTAATACAAACGTTTCAGTACCGTATGCTTGAGAGCTGTGTGCATTGCAATGTATCGAAACAAATAAATCTGCATCTGCTCTATTGGCAATCGCCCCTCTTTCATGAAGATCTATGAATTTATCGGTTTTTCGGGTGTAAATTACTTTTATGTTTTTCTTCTGTTCCAGAATTTTACCTACCTCTAATACAATATTTAAAGCTATCGTTTTTTCTCTATATCCATTACCTGTGTTGCCGCTATCATGGCCGCCATGCCCTGCATCGAGTACCACAACAAAGGGTTTTGTGGTATCATTATTGTTTGTGGAAAAAGAAAAACTTATTACTGTACAAATTAAAAGTACGAAAAAGGGTATGTGTTTCGTTTTCATAACGGTAGAACGGACTATATTCATTGATATTTTAAATATTGTATTTTTAAAAAACAAAGCCAAAAAATATGCTTAATTTTGAAGTTTCAAAAACTAAGCCAAATCTACAAAAAATAGCATCGTAGCATTGCAAACACATCGGCAATTTTTTTCAACAGTACTTGTTCTACTCTTGTGTAGCATAACGATGCACGCACAGGATATCCCTCCCGAAAATGAAGTGGATATTCCTATTGAAACCGAACAAGACACCCTCAATCCAAGTATAATAAACGTTACGAAAGAGCTAAATGAGGTGCTCAATGATACGGTAAAAACAGATACTGTAAAACCTAAAAAAGAACTGCTGACCGATGTAGTTGATTATTATGGCGAAGATTACGTATATATAGACCGGAAACAAAATAAGGTGTATATGTACAACAAAGCTTATATTGTTTATGGCGATATGCGCATTGATGCTGGCTACATAATATTAGATTACAATAAAAATGAAGTGTATGCCAAAGGAATTGACAGCGCGGGAGTTTATAGCCAGAAACCAGTTTTTGTACAGGCTCAAAACGAAGTAAAACCAGATTCCATTCGGTTTAACTTTGACAGTGAAAAAGCATTGGTTTACAATTCGCGTACCGAGCAAAATGGCTTTAATGTTATTGCTGAAGTAACAAAAAAAGTAAATGATTCCGTTGTCTTTCTTCGGAATGTAAAGTTTACCACTTCAAAAAATATAGACGATCCTGAATATTATTTTTATACACGAAAGGCCAAATTTGTTCCTCAAAAGAAAATTGTAACAGGGTTGACTAATATGTATATTGCTGATGTGCCTACACCAATTGGATTGCCTTTTGCCTTTTTTCCATTAACCGAAGACAGAGCTTCAGGTTTTATCATTCCAAGTTTTGGTGAACAAAGCCGACGAGGTTTTTTCCTGCAGAACGGAGGATATTATTTTGCTGTCAATGATTATGTTGATCTTACGTTTTTAGGGGATTATTATACAAATGGTAGTTATGGACTTAGAGCGGAATCATCCTATGCGCTGCGATATAAATTTAGAGGAAATGTAAGCGTACGCTATGAAAACTTGATTGATGGGGAACGTGGCTTCCCAGATTTCAGTCAAAGTTCAGTTTACAATATCCGGTGGAATCATACACAGGACCAAAAAGCCAGTCCCAGTTCACGATTTTCGGCATCGGTAAACTTAGGTAGTAGCCGGTATTTCCAACAATCGATTAACCAAACCAATAATGCAAGTGCTCTTGTTAATACATTAAGTTCTTCTGTTTCATACACCAAGACTTTCGAGGGTGAGCCACAGGTTAACTTCTCGGTAGCTGGTACGCATTCGCAAAATACCAATACGCAGACAATTAATATGTCCTTGCCAAATGTTACGGCGAGTGTATCTCGTATCTTTCCGTTTGCTCCAAAAGTGGGAACCAAAAAAGGAATAATAGACAATATCAACCTTCAATATGATGTGGCTGCAGAAAACAGGATACAAACAACAGATTCTTTGTTTTTTAAACCTGAAATGTTCGATAATGCTTTAGTAGGTGCTCAACATAGTATACCCATAAGCACTAATTTCAAGATATTAAACTACCTAAGTGCATCGGCTAGTACACGTTTACAAGAAACTTGGACGTTAAAGACCTTTGATCAACGCTATGACGCTACGGCAAATGATGGAGTTGGCGGTGTAGTGACAGATACTATTCCCGGTTTTGATCGATATATGACGTATAACTTTTCTACTAGTTTAGGAACAACAGTGTACGGTACGTTTAACTTCGGAAAAGATAAAAAAATACAGGCCTTACGTCACGTGATGCGTCCTTCAATAAGTTTTGGTGTCAACCCAGCTTTTGATCAGTATTATGATGATTACGTGGTCCCCAGTGCAGATCCAGAAGTAAATGACGAAGTGGTAGAGTATTCCCGTTTTCAGAATACATTATACGGCGCTCCAGGTAAAACATTTTCGAGCAGTATCGGGTTATCCCTAAGTAATACCCTTGAAGCCAAAGTGCGAGATAAAGACACTACTGCGACCGAACCTAAAAAAGTAAAACTGCTTAATAATCTTAATTTTTCTACAGCTTATAATGTTGCCGGTGATTCCTTACAATGGAGTCCGGTAAACTTTAGCGGAAGCATTCCAGTAGTTGATAAACTAGACTTTAACTTCAATGGAAGCCTAGATCCTTACGCACTAAACAACAGCAATCAACGAATTGATAAATTCAACATTGATAACGGTGGAAGCCTATTTAGGCTTACAAATGCCAACATTAGTATCAATTACTCTTTTTCAAGTAAGGATTTGGAAGTAGATTCAGAAAACAAAGACCGTCTTGATAATGAGACCTTCAGAAATGGTGGAAGGCCAGATGATTTGTTTGGCGATGTTCGCGATATAGATGACAATAGACTTTATAAAGACGACGAAGAAGATGAAGATGCAACTGAAAAAGCTTGGTATAACTATGATATTCCTTGGGATTTTAGACTTGCTTACACGATGACATATTCCAACAGAACACGAGAAAACGAAATATCCTCTCAATCGTTAATGTTTAGTTCTAATTTAGAATTATCACCTCGATGGACGGTAGGTGTTTCCTCAGGGTACGATTTTAAAAATAAAGGAATTACCTTAACGCAGTTTAGGTTTCAACGAGATTTAGAAAGCTGGCAAATGAGTTTTAATTGGACGCCTATTGGAAGTATCAACACATCTTGGTATTTCTTCATCGGGATAAAATCTTCCGTATTAAGCGATATTAAATACGACAAGCGACGAGAGCCGGATCAGCAGTTGTAAATAAGGTGCTGGATGCTGGGTGCTGGAAGCCGGAAGTTATATTTTCTAAACTATAGTTTAAATATTACTTATAATAGCAAAATTACTAATAAGAGAAATAGCGTTAGTTTAAGAAAATATTTTATAAACACGCTGACATACATTCGCCTTGAACAAAATAATCTTTTTCATAATAGTACTAATTTTATCTGGTTGTAATGAAAAGAACAAGAGTTTTCAAAGAAAGGCTTCAATTTTTAATGGTATAACTTTATTAAAAACTGAAAAGTTTGACGGGACTATTTCAAAAAAAGAGAATTATTTTATTTATAAATACATAAGTCAACAAGATAGCTCTAAAACAATTTCAGTAAAATTTAACAAAGTCTCTAACGATTTGTATTTTGGATCGGAGGAATTTGGTAGAAAGAACAAACGGGTGTTTACCGAGCCAAATCTCTCGAAGAATGACTTCGCATTGTATGATTTAAAAGATCCATATCCTGACGGAACTGGACCGATTTTGTTTAATCAAGAATACGGATTATTGGCAATTTATAATACCTTTGGACCAACGATAATATTCTTGAGCGATAAAGAAGATAAGAATTTAAAAGAACGAGTTTTAAAAGTTTTGCAAAATTAAATATGGTAATAAAACCGTTCTAAAAAGCATTAATCCTGATGAATATGAAAAAAATAATACAAACGAACAACGCCCCTGCTCCTATTGGACCCTATAATCAAGCTGTACTAAAGGGAGGAATGTTATTTACTTCTGGGCAAATTGCTATTGATCCTAAAACTGGAGATTTGGTTACAGATGATATTAAAGCTGAAACTAAACTGGTGATGGAAAACATGAAAGCTGTTTTAGCTGAAGCTGGAATGACTTTTGAAAACGTGTTGAAATCATCCATCTTTATTAGCGATATGAACAACTTTGCAGCCATTAATGAGATATACGCCACCTATTTTGATGAAGCCACTGCCCCAGCTCGTGAAACAGTTGAAGTTGCTAATTTACCAAAGTTTGTAAATGTGGAAATTTCAATGATTGCTTCGTTTTAAATAAGTAAAAGTCTACTCTTCTTGCTCTGTAGCCTGTGTATTAAAGTTTACAGGAATTTCGTCATCACCAGGAGTGGCTGGAATTTTTTCTTCCTCTTCAGATTCTAACGTCAGATTTTTATTAAACAGCTTGTTAACCAACTCACGGAAGGTGTCAAAATCTACCGAATAAGTTATTCCTGCACCTTGTTCAAATATCTGATCTTCCCCGATAAACTGTAAATCTGCTTGACGATTAAAGAATTTCATTCGTAGGCTTCCGTCTTCATTTACCAGCCATTGTACCTCAATATCGCCAGCAACAGCTGTTTCATTCACCCCGCCAACAGGAACTCCTACTTTACCATTGATTAAAATTCGTTCGTTTATTTGTGTAGAAAGCGTAATCCCAAACCGATCCGCAGTTTCTTGATCTGGTAATCTACTACCTTGTGAGTAATCTAAACCAACGCTGAATTTACTATCCTGATCTGCAAACAATTCATTTACCAAGCCTGAAACACGCTCTACTAATGCACCTGTACCCAAATTGGCACCACCGTAATTATCGTTTACAAAATTTCCTGAAGCTATTAAAAACAAAGCTTGTTTCTCCATCAATTCTTCGTTTTGAAGCTTATAGTCCAACTCACTCTTAACTACTGAACTTACCCTCGGGAAATCTATTCTGAAATTAATATCTGGTTGTATTAATTCTCCAGTAAGATCAACCAGCACATTTACCGGTATTTTACGATTTACGGTTGGATTGTCTAGTAGTATTGATGGATTGGCGTCAGTTTCATACTTTGCAGTAAGGTCCAATTGGGCACGTTCTGGATCGCCATTCCAGTTGATACTTCCTCCAGAAACAACCTCAATATTTTTTTGGATGATTCCGCCATATCTAAAGTCAAAATCTCCATCAATGACCAAGAAATCTCCCCACATATTGAATTTTCCTAAGGTGTTGAGTTCAATTAATAATATTCCTGCTCCACGCCCTTTTAAAGTAGAGTTGTTCGTTTTATCGACTACTACTTCTACTTCGGCCTTTTCGTTGATATCTAATTCAAAGTTAATAGAGAGTCCTTTGGGATCTTCTGTAACTAATGTTTCGCCACTAACACGCGCTTCTTTTTCAGCTGGTGAAAGAAATTTTATAAAAGAATCATCACCAATAGATGCCACATCACTTAATGGAATTTTAAAGCTGGTGTTCTCTTCGGTGGTTGCTACTACATCGATCACTAATTCATCTACAGGGCCTTTAATAGAGGCTGTACCGTCAATAAATGCTGTTCCGTAGTATAAAGCATCTTCTTCTGGAGGTGTGTCTAAAACCAATAGATTGTTAGAGCTTATATCCATATCAAGTTTCCAATCGCCAAAGGCTTTATGGCTTGCACTACCTATAAAAGTCCCTTTTGTATTGTATTTAGTATCTGTTATGGTGATGGCATCTAGCGCAATTTTATTTTTAGTCATCACTACTTTTGCATCATTTTCCAAATCAAAATCAATATTTAGATAAGGAACTTTTAAACCGCTGTTTTCTAGATTAAATAACCCATTGATTTCTGGAGACTTATAACTACCGGTAACCTTTGCACTTCCGGTAATCAAACCACGGATGTCGGTTATAACATCTGCACCAAAGGGACTAAATGCCTGCATGTTAAATTCGTTTAAAGCTACGTTTAGATCTATAGTTGGATTGTCGGGAGAAACATCTATCGAACCTATGGCATTGATGGATTTAACATCGTTATTAACTAGGGTTGTGTTGATATTGTATTTTGACAGGTCTTCGTTTCCTTCAATAGCTAAACTTAAATCGCCAAATGGAATTTCATTTATTTCAACTCCATCAATACTTACAGATGAATTAGGGTAATACGCTCCATTTTGCTGAAGAAAATCGAGCTTTCCGTTTACATTTCCTTTTAAACGAAGACTGTCAACTTCTGGGGTAATATTGCCAATATTCACATCCTTAAATCGTAATTTCAGGTTTTTATAGGTGGAATCCCGTAACTGCCCTGACAATTGGATAATTTCATTATTATGGTTTAATACTAACGAGTCGATACGTATATCTTTAAAATTATCATCAAAAACTACTTTGTTAAGGCTGTTGTTGTCTTCATTTAAATACCAAACATTGTCTTTAAAAGTAATGTCAGATTTTTTCACTCCAACAACCGAATTCCCGTCTGGGTTTATGGTGTGGTATAAAGAGAGATTAAAAAGATCTTCTTTTTTTTCACCTCCTTTAAATTCAGAACGTACATACAGGGTGTCATTTATAGTTTTATTGATGATATTTACATCGACTACGTTATAAAACCCTGTGTAAACTGAGTCGACAGATATATAGGTGTTATATAGGGGGTTATCATTATCTACTTGAATATTTACTTTACCTAAATAATTGTCGTACAGTAATAACTCAGGGGAACGAAAATCAAGTTTAAACTTAGATTGGTCTGATGATACCGAACCTTTAACTTTGGTATTATCTCCTAGTTTTAATTGAGGAACAAAAAGGTCAACAATTTTGTTATAAACTTCAAACTCATAGTCTATGTATTGGTTTGTAGTTACTTCTCCTGGAATATAATTAGCATAAATACTTCCAATACCGTTTCTGAAAAGATCGGGAATATCTTCAATTAAATACCTTCCTTTAATACTCCCAGTTATTATGTCTGGGGAATTGATAGCGATAATCCGTTCTTCTTCTTCAAAAGTAGAAGTGATTTCAAAATCATCAAAAAAGTAATCATCTGTAGCGGTTTGGTAGAAGGTTTCTTTAAACGAAATAGTTCCAACAGCGTCATTTACTGTTGTTCCATCCATATCCATCACGATGTTACCCACGAATACCGACACACTATCCCGTTTTATAAGGTTTAGTTTGTTTAACTCGGCGAACTCTACATTGGCTTCAAAGTCATATTGATTAAAATCTTCTGAAACATCTATTAACCCTTCAAAGTTCATTTTTAGATTAGGGTCGTTTATAGTTAAGTTTCCATTGAAAACAGGGTCTCTTAAGGTTCCTGTTACTTCAATATTCTTATACTCATATCCTTCAAAATTAAATGATGAAATGGCTCCTTCAATTAATGTACTAACGGTTTCTTGTGTAAACCCTCTTCCTTCAATATCAAGATTTGCAGTCACTTTCCCTAGAGAAGTAGTGCCCGCCAATTTTCCTAAATTTAATCCGTTCAATTCTACTTTTCCATTGTAATAAGCATTATCAAAATCGGTTATATTACCTAACTCAATATCGGTTTTAGCACTTCCAACTCCGGTGTTTATAGCGCTATTGGTAATCAACTGTGAGGCTGTAAGCGTGGTATTTCCTTTAAAAGTAACAGCACCAATATCTTTTAATTGATTTGGCAATACATCACCTAGAACGCGTGGCATGAAACGACGTAAATCATAATAATTGGTCTGAATAGTATGATTTTTAGACGAAATTGAAAATGCATCGGCGGCTTTCAATAAGTTTGAAAAGGTATAATCACCTTGAATTACCGTGCTTGAAGTAGCCATTCGAGTGTTCGTCGTTTTAAACTGATTCAGTGTTCCATCAAAATCGGTGTTAAGAGTAATAATTTGATCTTTCCCGAATTCATCATAAAAAACGTTTAAATCGTTTGTTGAAACTTCAGAATCTTTAAAAGTAGCGTCAATTTTCACATCATTTTCAAAGTCTGCCAGTCCATTTTCGGAATAATCTAGAAGTATCTCCCCTTTAATTAAAGAATGTTCGCTTTGAAGGGTCAATTCTTTCAGTTCCATCTTTTCCATGGTATATGAAAAATCAGTTTCCAAATTTTTAATGGTGAAGCCGCGTTGGGCATCTAAGGATAGTTCTTTTATATTGGCATCAATGTCAGGGCCAGTAATTTTAAAATTATCTGCTAATAAATTTACATTGGTAAAGTCAAAAACTTCAGGCGTATCTAGATTGTAATTGATGATTTTTATGTGACTATTGGTCAGTTGAACATCATTGCTGAATAGTGTAAAGGGATTGTCACTAGGCGGTTCTCCGGTATTAAACTTTTCTGAAAAGATGGAAAGGTTATCGGTTTCTTCATCTTTATAGGTAATAACATAAAGTTTTGAATCTGTAAGATGGATGTTGCCAAAACCTAAATCGCCTTGTATTAAATTTTGGAAACTTACAATGTTGGTTTGCAATTCTTTTGCATAAATCAACGTGTCTTGATGGTGATCAGCAATATAAACTTCGCGTATATCCACTTCACCTTTCCAGTTGAGGCCTAAGCGCTTAATATTAATATCGGTGCCGTAGGTTTCATTCAGGTTATCAGTAACTTTGTTGGCTATAAAGGTTTGTACCGAAGGGATCGATAAAATAACAATAAGGAGCATGAGCAACAGGACAATAGCCACGAAGGTGCGAAGTATTATTTTACGAAGTTTTTTGATACGCTTTTATTGTTTTAATTTTGACTTCAATAAATATGCCTAATTTGACTGATAATAATTGTTACATACTTGGTATTGAATCCTCCTGTGATGACACTGCTGCTGCTGTAATTAACAACGGTGTTGTACTCTCTAATGTTGTTGCCACACAACAAATACACGAAGAATACGGAGGCGTTGTACCAGAACTTGCTTCCCGTGCCCATCAACAAAATATTGTACCGGTGGTGCATCAAGCCTTACGCAAAGCAAATATCGATAAAAAACAACTAAGTGCCATAGCTTTTACAAGGGGTCCAGGACTTATGGGTTCGTTGTTGGTAGGTACCTCATTTTCAAAGTCTTTAGCAATGGGGTTAGGTGTTCCGTTGATTGATGTAAACCACATGCAGGCACATATTTTAGCCCATTTTATTAAAGTAGAAGGACAATCGACACCTAACTTTCCTTTTTTGGCATTAACAATTAGTGGCGGTCATACTCAAATAGTAAAAGTGACCAATTATTTTGAAATGGAAGTGATTGGTCAAACCATTGATGATGCTGTTGGCGAAGCGTTTGACAAATCGGCCAAACTTTTAGGTCTGCCCTATCCTGGTGGCCCTTTAATTGATACATATGCTCAAAAAGGAAATCCGAACACGTTTAAGTTTACGAAACCGAAAGTACAGCCCATGGATTTCAGCTTTAGTGGTTTAAAAACTGCTGTATTGTATTTTATTGAAAAACAAGTGGATAAGAATCCAGATTTCATTTCAGAAAACATTGAAGATGTCTGTGCTAGCTTGCAGTTTACAATTGTAGATTATTTAATGGATAAGCTTAAAAATGCTGTGAAACATACCGGAATTACCGAAATTGCTATTGGTGGTGGTGTCTCGGCTAATAGTGGAATTCGGACAGCTTTGAAAGAAGCCGAAAACAAATACGGTTGGACTACCCATATTCCAAAATTTGAATACTGTACCGATAACGCTGCAATGATAGCCATCGTAGGGGAGTTAAAATACAAGCAACATGTTTTTGCTAAAAATGATGTTATGGCCCAAGCCCGAATGAAACTGTAACCTATGCAACTTTTTTATCATCCTAATAGTACAGAATCTTCAAAAGAAATCACTTTTAATAAAGAGGAAAGTCGGCATATAGGCAAGGTTTTGCGTAAACGCGAGGATGACACTTTAGACATAACAAATGGGGAAGGCTATTTTTTTAAAGCAGAACTTACGTTGGTAAGCCCTAAAAAATGTATCGCTCGTATTATAGAAGTTAAAAAAGAAGTACCACTACCCTATCAATTGCATATTGCGGTGGCACCTACAAAATCTAACGATCGATTTGAAACATTCTTAGAAAAAGCTACGGAAATAGGTATTACTAAAATCACACCCATTATTTGCGATCACAGTGAACGAAAAACGATTAAACCAGAACGTTACGAAAAAATCATCCAAAGCGCGATGAAGCAATCGCTGAAAGCCTATTTGCCTAAGTTGAATGAAGTTATTTCTTTTAAAGAATTTCTTCGGCAAGCTCACGAAGAAGGTCTGAAATGTATTGCGCACTGTGAAGAAACGGACAAGAAATCTTTTAAATCGGTATTAGAAAAAAAAGAATCCATTTTAATTTTAATAGGTCCGGAAGGCGATTTCTCACCCGAAGAAATTGATTTAGCGAAAAAAACAGGTTTTACACCAGTAACATTAGGAGAAAGCCGGCTACGAACGGAGACGGCGGCTGTGGTGGCGACACATAGTGTGGCTTTTGTTAATGAGTAATATAAATAATGAGTAAAGAAAATACATTACTGTTACTCTGGATAATCTTTGGCTTTACCTTTGTTGCCGCACTAGATTCTATATTGTATTTCTTTATTCACTTAGTGTACTTTGGAATGTCTGAACTAGGGTTATCACTTACTTTTCTCACGTATTTTATACCTACAATAACAATACTTTCTTATTTTTTCACAATACTATTTCTTTTCAAAAAGATTAAGACAAATTCTAACTCCGAAGGAATTTATTTAATAAGCTTCCCGCAAAAACATTTATATTATTTGTAATACTAGTGCTACTCCTAAAACCTATTACAAGTAAATTATCCGGTCTATATGCAGAGTACTATATTCCTATTCAAGACGTAGCTGCAAGTGATTATCTTGGTTTTTATGGTTTAATGCATGCAACTTTTGCCGTCTCAAGATGGGGAGCAATAATTATAATAGCTTTTATTTATCTGAAGAAATATCAATCTTTAAAATTAAAATCTAAGTAAAATAATAATTTAAACCTTCTCCTTTGTCGCCCCAGTAATCACCAAATCATCCTGTTGTACAAAACCGATCAAGCTTAACTCATCTGTTTCTTTTACAATATCAGGTATATTAATTTCTAAGGAACCTAATGTTTCAGAAGTCGGAATAGCTATTTCTTGAACAACAATATTGGTATTCAGTAATTTTTTTCCGCCGTTCTCTCCTCTCCTCACAGGAGTTTCACGACTGTCGATTACCAAGGCGACTTTCAGTTTTTTGCCAGTACTTTTCCCTGTTAGTTTACAGTTAAAGGAAATCGAGTTGTCTTTTTTATTTATATTAGAAATAGCAATTGTATTTTCGGCCGAATTTTTTAGGAATTTAGACAAGTTACCCTTCATTTTAGCTTCATTAGAGCCCACAAAGTGCAAACTTCCATTGATAACAGCTTGTGGTGTGTACACACGGCCATCACCAAATTTTTGTCCATAGGCATATTGCAAATCCGTATATTCCTTTTTACTAAACGGGTCTTTCCATCCCAAACGATTCCAATAATCTACGTGATACGAAAGTACGGCGACATTATCATAATTCTCTTTTACTTCATCTAATAATCGGTCTGCTGGTGGACAACTGCTGCAACCTTGAGAAGTAAATAGCTGCACCAAGGCAAAAGGTTTTTCGGCAGTAGTCTCGGCATATGCTAAGTCCTTATTTTGTATGTTTTTTGAATCTTTTGGTTTACAATAAATAGTTGCTAAAAGCAAAGGAATAGTGATAAACGCGATTACGTATTTCATAGTTTTAAAATTCTTTTTTCAAGTATTAAGTCGGAATAAGCTGTAAATCCTTGCAGTTTAATTCGTATTTTTGGACTTATGCGAATACTTGTAAGTAGTTTATTTTTTCTTTTTTTCTTCGGAAGTATACAGGCTCAAGAAATTGCCGTATTAAAATATGGCGGCGGTGGTGATTGGTATAGTAACCCTACTTCATTGCCTAATTTGGCTGCTTTTTGCAATCAGCAAATCAACACAACTATTTCAGAAAAAACCGAAAGGGTAACACCTGGAAGCATTGACTTGTTTGATTATCCATTTGTACACATGACGGGACACGGAAATGTGTTTTTTACCCCAGAAGAAGCCGAAAACCTTCGTAATTACCTACTAAGTGGTGGATTTGTACATATTGATGATAACTACGGAATTGATGAATATCTTCGAAAAGAATTAGTGAAAGTTTTTCCAAATACAGAATTGAAAGAATTACCTGCAAATCACCCTATTTTCAACTCTCAATTTAATTTCCCCGAAGGCTTGCCAAAAATTCATGAACACGACGGAAAACGACCTCAAGCATTTGGTATTGAACATGAAGGCAGATTGGTTTTGCTATATACGCTTGAAAGTGATTTAGGCGACGGTTGGGAAAACCCCGAAATACATAACGATCCGCAAGAAGTCAGACTTAAAGCCTTACGAATGGGCGCCAATATTATTAAATATGCTTTTGAAAACTAATGCCCAATCAACTTACCCATACTTCAACAGACTTTCCAACTAAAAAGTTTCCTATAAAAATAGTGTGTGACGGATTGCAAAGTCCGGCTAACATCGGCGCTTTATTTCGAATTAGTGAAGCCTTTGGTGTTTCAGAAATCATTTTTTGCAATGCCGAGATAAACTTTGCTTCTTCCCGCTTGCGAAAAACAGCTAGAAATACCGATAAAGTTGTTCCGTATCGTGTTTCAGAAGATATTTCAGAAGAAATAGATACAGGTAAAAAAGAAGGTTATAAAGTAATAGCTTTAGAGCTTACCGACGAAAGTATTCCTTTGGATAAAGTAGAACTTTCAACAGAAGAAAAAATAGCACTAGTGATTGGAAATGAACAGCATGGCGTTTCAAAAGCCATATTAGAACAGGTTTTACAAAGCATCCATATACCGATGTTTGGAAAAAATAGTAGTATAAATGTAACCCAAGCAACCGGAATCGCTTTATTCAACTTAACAAAACTTTTAAAATAGTCTTACCTGATTATACTATATTTACTGTGTGAAAGAAAAAGCTAAATCCATTTCTTCAGGTATTTTACGAGCTCTGGCAGTACTTGCCGGAATTTTGATATTGTTGTGGTTTATCTTTCAAATTCAAGCGCTACTACTTTATATAGGTGTTGCCGCAGTTATTACATTGATAAGCCGGCCTGTACTCATCTTTTTCAGGGATCGCCTTAAAATGGGTAACATACTGGCTTCTATTTTATCCCTTTTGTTAATTCTCTCAATCTTAGCGGGTATGTTACGTGTTTTTGTTCCAATAATAGTAGAACAAAGTAAAAACATTTCAAATATCGATTTTGAACTTGTGAAAAGTGACTTGAATGAATTAAGCATACAAGCCGCTGATTATTTAGGTGTAAAACAGATAGATATCCTTGAAGGAATTAAGCGAACAGACTACGTTCAAAACTTTGATATGGAAATTATTCCGAGTTTTATTGATATTTTCTTCGGAAACATAGGGAACTTTCTCGTTGGTTTATTTGCGATACTATTTATATCATTCTTTTTTTTAAGAGACGAGAATCTTATTCCTAATATGGTGACTGTTTTCGCAAAGAAAGGACGGGAAAAAAGAATTTTATTGGTTTTAGATAAAACCAAATCGCTGCTGTCGCGTTATTTTTTAGGGCTGTTATTGCAAATAATGATCTTAACATTGTTTTACTCCGTATTACTGTTGTTTTTAGATATTAATAACGCCATCGCTATTGCTTTAATTTGTGCATTTTTAAATATAGTACCTTACTTGGGGCCAATTATTGCAGGAGCTTTAATGATGCTTGTCGTGCTTTCTAACAACTTAGGAGCAGATTTCTCTTCGGAATTATTACCGCTTTTATTATATACTTTTGGAGGCTATTCTCTAGCTCAATTGTTTGATAATTTAATTACGCAACCTGTTATTTTTGGAAAAAGCGTTCGTTCCCATCCTTTAGAAATTTTTATCATTATTTTAATTGGAGGTTACCTTTTTGGAATTGCAGGAATGATTTTGGCAGTCCCTACTTACACAGCTATAAAAGTAATTGCAAAGGAGTTTCTTTCGGAATATAAGATTGTAAAACGATTGACTAAAAACTTATAGTATTACTTTCAATAAAGAAATATTAAACAATAAGGTTCAGGAGTTTGTAAAAAATTACTCTGAGGATATTTCTAAGCTTGCTTTTTCAGGAAGCCCTTTTAAAGGCATCAATGTTCAAGAACTAATTGAGCAAATTGAAAGCCGAAGAAAAGCGGAGAAAAAACTACCTACTTGGTATAAAACCGAAACGATTTATTATCCTAAGAAGGTAAACCTAGAGCAAACTTCTTCTGAAATTACAGCAGAATATAAAGCATCGTTAATTGAGGGAAATACAATAGCTGATATTACAGGTGGCTTTGGAGTGGATAGTTATTATTTTTCAAAACAAGCTGAACAAGCGACACACTTTGAAATTAATGAATCTCTATCTAAAATAGCTGCACATAACTTTAAACAATTACATGCAACTAATATAAGATGCAAAACTGAAAATGGAATTGATGCAATTAAAAAGGAAAACTATGACACTATTTTTGTAGACCCCTCCCGAAGGCACGAAACAAAAGGAAAAGTATTCTTTCTGCATGATTGTGAGCCCAATATTCCACAGCATCTTCCTGAAGTATTAAATGCGTGTGATCTATTAATGCTTAAAACAGCGCCAATGTTGGATATTTCAGCAGGGCTGGAAGAGTTAAAACATGTGTTTCAAATCCATATTGTTGCAGTAAACAATGAGGTAAAAGAGTTATTATGGCTCTTAAAAAAGGATTATAATGGTGAAATAGAAATAATAACTAAAAATTTTAAGAAAACGAATACCGAAACTTACAGTTTTATTTATGGAAAATCATCAGAACCTTTTTATGACAAACCCAAGCGTTTTTTATATGAGCCCAATGCAGCCATTTTAAAAAGCGGAGGCTTTAATTTGATGTCTGAAGACTTTAAACTTAAAAAACTGCATAGAAACACACATTTATACACCAGTGAAGCATTAAGAGACTTCCCTGGTCGCCGATTTATAATCGAGAAGATACTCCCCTATTCAAAAAAAGAATTAAAAAAGGAGCAGATTGAAAAGGCAAATATTACAACTCGTAATTTTCAAGAAAGTGTTTCCGCGATTCGAAAGAAGTTTACTATTAAAGATGGTGGCGACGTTTATTTGTTTTTTACGACAATTCATTCTTCAAATAAGGTAGTTTTGATTTGTTCTAAGATAAAAAATTCAATTTAATCAGCTTGTAAGATAGTAGCCCACAATAATTTAAAAACTAATTGTAAAAAAGGTTAGTTTTTGTTTGTGAAAAACGGAATGTTATCCTACATTTGCATCCGCATTTAAGAAATAAACGTTCTTAACATATTGGAGAGGTGCCAGAGTGGTCGATCGGGGCTCCCTGCTAAGGAGTTGTGCCCTCACGGGTACCGGGGGTTCGAATCCCTTCCTCTCCGCAATACTAATTCAGTATTTTGCAAACTAACATTTTTTGGTTAGTTTAGATTTTATAAGTTATTACAGTTTTATGTAAACTGTTTTCGGGGTGTAGCGTAGCCCGGTTATCGCGCCTGCTTTGGGAGCAGGAGGTCGCAGGTTCGAATCCTGCCACCCCGACCAAGCCATTATTAAATGGTCTCAAAAGCCTGTTAATCGTATGATTAACAGGCTTTTTGATTTTAAAGTTATCATACAATTTGGTCTAAAACCACCCTAAATGAGTGTGATTCGGTTACCTATTCGGTGATCTTTAGGGTATCTTTTTTTTCCAAATATCTGTAACGCAAAAAATGAAACTCCTCCCCTGTATGTGCGAATCAAAATGAAGGGTGAAGGTATTGAACTTAGTTTACAACGTTTAATACTTTTAACCCTCTGGGATGAATACAATAGTCGCTTAAAGGATCAAGCTTTAAAGCACTTAAAATAAACAGATCCATTGATAGGGTTACAAGCAAAGCTATGAATCTTTCCGCCAATTACAAGATGAGAAAAAGACCTTGAGTGCAAAAGTTATTAAATCACGTTACCAAGGCATTGATGAAATGTGAAAAAACTCTCTAACTTATTTACTAATCACACAGTCCAAGTAAAAATGGTTTTAAAGCTTGGAGCCCTTAAGAATTATAGGATCACTGAGGAGTATCACTATGAGTTTTTAAGTAAAAAAATTGAATGCGGAGTATACATTCCTCAAACAAATTAATGATCAATGGGCTTTGAATATTCTTTCTAGGAACCTATGTCCCGAGGGTACCTCGTCCTGCTCACCGAACCAAGGGCGTGATGAAACATGTGGAACGAAAACTTTTTAACCTCGCACCGATTAGAATGGGGTGAGCAAGATTCTTTTGCTAAGTTCAAACTAAAGTTTACAAAAAAGGAACGTGCGTTCTTAGAGAATGATGAATTAATACGGCATAAATTTACCCCCTATTCTCTAATCAGAAAGTCGAAAAGAATTTAAAGGAAATTGCTGTCCTGTTAAACCTACGCAAAAAACTTACCTTTTACATAGCACAGCATACTTTTGCTACTACTATTACTTTATCTAACAGGGTGTCCATAGAGACAGTTTCTAAAATGCTTAACCATTTTAATTATCTGCTAATTAAATTAATATACGTGTTGTAGGTCGAAAAGTAAGTGAGGACATGAAAAATTAGAAACCAAATTCAAAAAACTAAAACTATCTAAAAATAGAGCAGCTCATCAAAGACATTTAAGTTGATATATGTGTATAAATTAAATAGTAAAATTTAAATGAATGTATCTTTGATTGTTATAATATTATACTTTATTAGAGTGAAATGGGTTAGTAATTATCTACGTTTTAAATGTAGATAGTCGAGGTCTGTTTTTTACATTAAACATTTAATTCAACCATCGCTTGCGTGCCTCCTTGATTTTTTTTCATAATCTTAAAATTACCACCGATTGATTTTAAACGTTTAGAAATACTGTATAAGCCTTGATTTCCTATGCCTTCAGTCTTTTCATATCCTACTCCATCATCTGATATTTCAATTTGTAAGCCTCTTGAACTATTACTAAATTTAATTTCAGCATTTTGTGCCTGGGAATGTTTAATTATATTATTTACCAATTCTTGAATTACTCTAAAGAGCATGAGTTGTAATTGAGAAGAAAGCCCTTTGGTACTACTATTGTCATCAATTACTGAAATATTGACCAATTTGGTTTCGTTTATTTCACACGCAAAATGATAAGTGGCCTTAATCAATCCCTCTTTTTCCAATACCCTTGGTAGAAGGTTATGTGCAATATATCGTACATCAGCATGTGTATTTTCTAAAATCCCTTGTACTTTTGTAAGTTGTTCCTTCTGTTTATTCTGCGAAAGGTGTGGTATAGACTCTAGGCTCATTTTAGCCGCACCAATCATTGCTGCAACACCATCATGCAATTCTTGTGAAATACGTTTTCGTTCTCGTTCTTCCCCTAAAATAAAGGAATTCAGAATTGCATTTTCTTTTTCCTGTTGTAACTGTTTAAGTTTTAATTTTTGAGCTTTCCGGATATATATTACTATTCCGCCAAGAACAACAATAAATAATGTTCCTCCTAGAACTATATAATACAAATTAGCTCGTTGTTTCTGAATTTTTAATTCCTGTTCGGCTATTTGTTTCTCTTTCTTTTCGGTTTCGTATTTGGTATTAATATCATTAATTGTCCTTGTTTTTTCGATTGGGGAAATAGAATCATTAAGCAGAATATATGTATTGTAAAAATCTGCGGCTTTCTCTTTCTGTGAAAGAGTAAAAGAAATTAATCCGGCCGTTTTAGATGCTTTGACTAAAGTTGGTTTATCTCCCATTTCTTGTGCCAAGAGAACAGCTCGTTCAGCAAACTTTAAGGCCATTTTACTTTGTCCAAGCTTATTTAAAATATCTGCATAAGTGTAATATGCATTTGCTTGATGCGTTTTATCTTTTAACTCATCTGCATATTTCACTGCTTTTTCTGCATACTGTAGCGATTTTTTCAAGTCTTTTTCAACGTTAGCCAGAGTCAGATTGGATTGAGTTTTCGCTACCAAATCATTGGATATTTCAGACAGATTTAATGCTTTCATTGACCATTTAATTGTATTTGTCGTATCTTTTTGATGATAGTAAGCAAGCCCCAAGTTACTTGCTACAGTAGCTACAAAACGTGTATCATTGTTTTCCTTTAACAGATTATAAGCCTTTATTGAATATGTTATTTGTTTTTCATTATTACTGGTTGAGCCTAGTAAAATTGAAATGTTAGAATATAAATATCCTAAATGCAGTTGATTTCCTCCTTCTTCCAATATATTGGCAATTTTGAGATAATGATTTATAGCATTATCCAATTCCCCTTTATGATAATAAACAGCAGCTAAAAGGTTATGGGCATCTACATCGCTTCGTTGTTTCTCTTCAGGATGAGGGGTTTGAATAGCCAACCGGCTATATATCATTGTAGAATCCAACTCATTACGATTCCAAAAATAAAAGGCTTTTTTGAAGTAAAGGTAATCTAAGAATGGTACTTCTTCTTTCTTTCCTTTTTCAATGATTTTACTGGCTATATTTTGGCAATTCTGCTCTTTAATTTTGATACAAGCATCCAGTTCAGTGATTAATGTTTTAAATTCTGATCCAACATCAATATTTTCATCTCGGTTTTGTGCATTGGCATGGAGTAATACCGTAAAAAGGAAAACGAATAAAAATGCTATTCTCATAATTTTTATTTTAAAGATCCACCAATCCTTGAACGATTGCTTTTTTTACTATTCCAGCAATGTTCTTTGCATCTAATTTTAGCATAAGATTTGCCCGGTATGATTCTATTGTTTTTTCTGACAGACAAAGTTGTTCGGCTATTCCTTTGGTTGTTTTTTCCTGTACTATCAATTGTAAAACCTCTTTTTCTCTGTCTGTTAATACTGTATTATTTTTTGAGGTGTTCATTTCAAAAAATGTTTGCTGCGTTTTAGGGCTAAAATAGCTCTCGCCATTTATTACGGCTGTAAGGGCTTTTTTTATATCCTCTCTACCGTCAATTTTTAGTAGGTAACCATCAAATCCTGCATTAACAGAAGATTTAATGGTTGCCGAATCAGAGTGACTGGTTAATGCAATAATTTTCATATTGGGTGCTATCTGTTTTATTTCTCCAATTATTTCCCGACCATCATGTTTACCAAAATGTATATCGAGCAATAAAACGTCAAAATTGCATTTTTTTAAAGTACTTTTTAGCTCTATATAATTCAGCACACTGTCTGTATTTTCCACAAATTTAAAAGTGGATAATAGCACCTCCAATCCTTCTAATACCAAAAAGTGGTCGTCAGCAAGCAAAATATTCATCATACTAATTTTAAAATCGTAATGGATAAAATTAGTTATTTTGTTTGTTATGAGAGATTAATTTGGCTTTATATATACCACATTCATCCTTTTTTTTTCTTGAATGCATTTGGACACCATCAGTCATTTTATGTTCTTCGATAGCATGGATAAGCCAATTTATTTTCGTTTCACTTTTAGTTAGTGTTAAGATGTTGTCATCCAGTTTCCAATTACAGATGTTTTTATTAATTATATACTTCTTATTATATCTGATTTCTTTAATGGCGTAATCTACTTTAAAGACACTATGGTCTATCTGCTTCACAATTGAAGTTAGCTCGTTTAAGTGGCATTGCAATTCCTTCTCCATTATCCCCTACCAGCATTCTTTATATTTTCTCGATACCAACGAGGTCTTCTGTATAATAGGTAAAAGTAGTTTTTTCGACTGATGTAAAGACTTCAAAACTTAAAGTACCTTTGACGCTATTTTCAGTATTTCTATTGATGTATTTTTAAACCTACTGTATCACAAATAATAGGGTTAGCCTCATTGGCTACTTGGTTATTAGGGTTTCTATTTTAATCATTATCTTTATTAAATATAAAATATTTCTTTGAAAAAATCATTTTGTTTTTCTGTTTAGCAAAAAACAGCAAGTAAATAAATAACTAACTAACTAATTCAAACATTTACTTGCCGTTAAAAGCTACAGTTAAGACGATTAAGGGGTGCAATATATTCCACCTACATTTTCATAAGTCGTGTTAGTTACGGTGAGGTTTTCGAAATAATCATCGTATAATGCATAAAACGTACAATTTTGCAAGTTTATAAACTTGGTATTTGAAACGGTTAACTTAGGGCTTGCATGACAATAAATAGCGCCTGTATTTTGAATGTTTCCAACCGGAAAATCACCTTTGGCATTTTCAATGATGGCGTGGTTGATTATATTATTTTCCTGTGTAAATCCAAACATTATTCCTCCCCAGTTTATACCGTTATAAGCCTTTAGATAAACTGGATTATCGGCGGTTCCTTTTATTTTTAGACTCAATTCGTTACCAGCATCGGTAGAACCATCATAGGGTTGTATGTAAGCTTCAGGTTTAAACTGCATTTCCGCTCCTGCTTCAATGGTTAAATGCCCGGTATGCTTGATATGAACTCTATTATCAATTAAATAAGGAACATCCAAATTTTGCCATGTTATCACTTGGTCTTCTATTTCATAATGAGTGGATGTAATATTGAATAAATCAGAGGCATTACCAATATAAGAAGATGTATTGTCAAAAATATGGGCCATTTCAGCCGAAACTTTTACCGGTACGTCTTCATTATTTGTAATTGTAAGGTTGGAGGTGGAAACCGTGGCATTTTTTTCGATTCTGTGAAAGTCCAACCCCACACTACCGCCATTACTTATTTCCACATGGTTTAGGCTTAGGGCTTGTGGGGTTGTACCCGAAACACCTCTTAATGCTAAACTACCTTCGTACACAGGAGAAGAGCCTGTAAGATTTTGCGAGCCCGCATATTCTATTTTTGTATGCTCTATAAGATTATTAGGGTTGTATGCTTCTGTAAGGAAAATCCCTCGCCAGTAGCCTTTTTGCTTCGAGGTTCCTGTTAATATTACGGGATTGGTTGCCGATCCTTTTATTTCAAAAACCTTATTTTCAAGATTTACCTTAAGCCCAGCGTGGTTTTCAAATTCGATGACTACACCCGGTTCTATTTTGAGCCCTCCCTGTACATTTGCCCAGCAAGGAATGATATAATCCACTGGTCTTTGTGGGTCGTTTATCAATACTCTATCTTCATTAAAATAATTGCATTCTAAAATAATTGGGGGGAGTGTTTCTTCAATCGGTTCGACTATATCGTCATCCTTGCTACAAGATGATAGTATTGATAGAGTAACCAAAAGGATAGTATATCTGTATGTTTTTTTTAAAATATTCATTGTTGTAAGTTTTATGTTATAAATTTTTTTATTATAATTTAAATTTTACTCCAGCTCCGGCTACCAGTTGTCCTCCTTCTATAATGACATATTTGAGTTCGGCAAAAGGGACAATACTTCTTCCTATATTGAAATTTACACCACTGCCAAGGTTGAGGCCAATGCGCCCGTCTGATGCGGAGTGACTTCCAAGCCAAGGGTCATCAAAAGAAACTTTAACACTGCTATAATTTAGACCTCCCAATGCGTATACATCCAGATTTTCTTGATTGATAAAATAGTAGTTACCATTTGCGTTTACTTCGAACCAATTGATTTTAATACCATATTCATCTTTGGGTAAATAATATATCAATGAGGGTGAGATGGTCAGATTTTCCATAATTGGAAATTCAGCGTTGATACCCATACCAATGTTTTCTATTTCCGTTCCGTAAGTGAGCATTGCTCCTATATGGGTTTTTTCTTGTGCTTGAAGTGAAAATGTAAATCCAAGACTTACAAAAAATCCAAAAAATGTTGACTTTAAGTTCATAATAGTTATTTATTAGAGGTTTAATTTTTTTTTATTTTAATTAATTCTTTTGTTAGCGGTAAACTCCCCGGTCGCTTCTATGGTCCCGACAATATTTAAGTTATTATCCACTCGATACGCGGTAAACTCAAAACTCCCATTTACCGTCTCTTCATTGGAAGTGGTAATGGTAAGTGTTCCACTATTTGAATTCTCACCATAAATACTGCTATATTCCGTGGAGTTGGAAAAACTACCATTTGGTATGTGGGTAAAAATGCTCTTATAATCAGATTTTACTGTATTACCTATAGTATATATTCCGGGTAACGGCCTTTCTGCTACATCACCGACAACTCCACTCATGAATTGTAGGGAAAATGTCTGCGGGTCATAGTTATTTCCACTTATTTCCCAAGTTTCGGAATTCATCATTTCGAAGTGATGAAAATCTGCCATTCCCGAAAAATCACCTTCTACTTCCCCAGTCACCGTAAAGTTAATTTCTCCTAAACCCGAATTATTTGGGGCGTTGTTTTTATCGTCATTACTGTCACAAGCAATAAAGCCTACAAACAGTATGGTTGTTATTAATACTACTACTTTTTTCATTGCTTATATCTTTTGATTGTTTTAGCTAGTGGTTAAACAGTATTCCCATCTTATTTGGGCTATTTACTCTTTAATAATTTTTACTATTTTATTTCTATTAAGAGTTTGTATTTCTAACAGGTATATCCCTTTTACATAAGCAGAAAGATTAATTTGTTTTTTGTTTTTCCAAGTTTGTAATTTTTGCCCCGTAATTGAAAAAAGATTTACAAGTGTTATATCTTTGTTAGTTTTTATATGTAGTATTTCATTCGTTGGGTTGGGAAAAACATTAACTTGTATACTTTCCTTATTAAAGTTGTTAGTGAACAGCGTAGCAAACTCATAAACTCCCAAGTCTATGGTGTTGTTATATACACGAGCATTGCCCGCAAGATCTATTGGATTATTTTTATTGTCTGTGGGAAAAACTGAGAGCTCTGTAGTTGGGTTACCTACATCGATAGCAGGTGAATTTCCTGAAAGTGTAAAGTCTCCACCTGAGGTATCTGTAAAGTTTGGATCCACTGTAAGACAATCATTACAAGTAAATGTCCCTTCGTTAAAAACATCAGAATCATCATATAGAGAATAGTTGCCAGTTATAACAGCACCATTGGCATTTGCAATATCTGGTGCTTGAGGCCCTATATTTCCCCAAACAATGCTATTGGTCATCGCTATATTACCCGTTAAATTATACAAACCTCCGGCGCCTATTGAGGTTGCTTCATTTTGAGTGATAGTGTTGTTGACTAAAAGTAATTCACCTGTATTAGCAAGAGCACCTCCGCTTTCAGCAGCTAAATTTCCAGTAAATAAGGTATTGACAAGAGTTGTAATGCCGCCTTCGTTAATAAATCCACCTCCATACGTACTTGTTGCTTCGTTGCTTTTAAAATGAGTATTTTGTATAAGTGAAGTGTTATTGTTGCCGCTGCTTAGCGCTAATCCACCTGCTATTTCTGCAGTATTGTATTCAAAAAGGACATTAAAAAGCGTGATATCGCTATCAAAAGCAAATAGGCCACCTCCCACCTGAGCCGCTTCATTAGTTTTAAAAATAGTATTCGCGAAACTTACAATACTTCCATCGGTATATACAGCACCTCCACTATTAATGGCAACTTTGTTTCCTGTAAATGTTGAATTAATAAAATCCACCTCACTTTCCCTTATAAATATCGCTCCTCCTTGGCCGCCATCTTGGGTTTCATTGTCGGTAAAAGTGACATCGGTAAAAGAGCTCGTACCAACAGATAGTAAAGTAACAGCACCTCCATTGTCTTCAGCAGTGTTGCCATTAAAGCTACCGCCTGAAAGCGATATACTTGAGCTACTTCGTATTCCTCCGCCTCTTTGACCAGCAGTATTGTTGGTAAAGCTAACATCTGTAAGGGATACAGGACCTGTACTGTACAATCCTCCACCATCAGTAGTAGCTACATTATCCATAAAAGTACTTCCGGAAATTGTCAATGTAGAAGCATTACCATTAATGATTCCACCACCACTAGAACCAGCTATGTTCTCTATAAAGTTAACATTTATAAGCGTGGTAGTAGCTGTTCCAGCATTGCTTAGCCCTCCTCCAAAGCTCAGAGCTGAATTATTGAAAAGAGTAACATCTGTTAGAGCCAAATTACTATCAGAGACTATACGAATACCACCTCCATAATTTGCGTTAGCACCATGTTGAATAACAACACCTGAAATCTGTACTGTAATTCCAGAGGCTATCGTGACTGTCCGACCCGAGGCTTGTCCAGGAGAAGCGTGTGCTTGAATAATGGTTCCTCCATTTTGAGTATTTCCCATTCCTTGCAGGGATATGCTTTTTGTAATGTTAAGTTGCTCTGTATAAATTCCAGAAGCAATATCAATAACATCTCCACTTTCTGCCAAGTTCATAGCATAATTAATAGTTGCACAGGCATTTGAAGGGTCTGTACAGTTCCCTGAATCTATTCCGTTAGAGTCTACATATCGAGTGCTTTGTGCACTTAAAAATGTTGTAAACAAAAGCATAAACACTGCTAACAAAATTTGGTAATAGTTTTTCATCGTTTTATTGTTTAAATTTTATGAGACAAAATTGGTAAGAAAAAAGACCCTCTTTATAAGGGAAATTAATGAAATTTACTCTCAGGGTTTTCCCTAATGAGGGTGATCACCGTTACCGCACCTTTTTTGAGATGCACCAGAATATTTTGCTGTCAAAAAAAGGGATCGTTATGGTTAAAAGACTGCAATGAAAATTATAAGAGCCGATAAACAAACAATAGAAGACTGTAGCAAACTAGACAGGAATACCTTAACCATTATAATTACTCATTTTATTATTTGCGCAATGGCATTCACAATTAAATAAGTTTAAACAGTTGTATAATTTACTCGTAGTATTTAAAACTGATTTTCAGTAACATAAAAGCTTCTCTCCTATTGAGGGGTATCTTTTTTAAAAAAATAGTGTTATTTAGTATAGGTTTATAAGGATATAATATTAAATTTGCACTCGCGTAGAACTAGTAAAGGTAACGTGGCGTTCATTTAAAATATACCGATTCGGTGACTTCAAGATAAAATTCGGTTATAAGTCACTGATTAACATATAATTAAGTATAGGGTTGGCTTCCTGCCACCCCGACAAAAAACCGGACATTAGAATGTTCGGTTTTTTTTAATTTTAATGCTACGGGCTCGTAGCTCAGCTGGATAGAGCACCTCCCTTCTAAGGAGGCGGTCATAGGTTCGAATCCTATCGGGCTCACAAAGCCGAAAGACTAGTGTAAACAGGTCTTTTCGGCTTTTTTCATTTTTTGTAATTAACGATTGTGTTAACAGAGTTAATAAAATCGTTAACATAATGGCAAATAAAATTATTCTACCAAACGGATGCTCTATGAGTACTCCATCAGTAAATCCAAAAGAATGGCAATTAGGAGGTGTTAAACTTCTAGAAAGAAATTGGCTAATTCAATATTACTTCTACTCTCCCTACGAGAACCAATCAAAACTTATTGTTGTCAAGGGAATGAATCACATTAAAAACCTAAGGCAAAGAAGGGTTTTGACAAAAAAGCTTATAGAAGCTGAAATTGCAAAGAATAAGATTGGGTATAATCCTGTAGAGAAGAAGTTCATTCGTCATGGTGAGGTGGATGCAGAACTACACCCCTGCTTAAATTTCATATCTGCTTTTCGAATTGCTATCACCAAAATACATTGTTCTAAAAAGCATAAAAAGGGAATGAATTTATGTGTGGATCGTCTTGAAAAGAAAAGTGTGAAACTGGGGTTGCAGAATGTGACTATTGAAACTCTGAAGCGAAGACAACTTAAACAATTACTTGAGTCGTGTAAATTACCAAATAATTACTATAACAAATTCTTATCCTTCTTATCTCGAATATTTGGTGAATTAATAGAATATGAGTGTTGTGAAAGTAATATTGTCACGGAATCGATATTGATAACCAAGAATATAAAACAACCATAATGAAAGGGAGACGACCCCATGAAGTCACCACAGTTATTTTACAAGATGCTATACCTTTGTGGCGTGAACTAATCGTTGATGCAAAATCAGATGAGTATTTATTCTCTCGAGGGCTTATACCGGGTATCGACTCAATAGAATCCTATCAAATTACCAAGCGATGGTTACGATTGGTTAAAAATTCAAAGGACATAAGAGACTTAGATGGTAATACCCTCAATGTAACTGCTGATTTCTATTCCCTTAAACACTCATTCTTGGATTCCTTGCCTGAAGATGTGGCTAGGCAAATGGCCTCGCATACCAATTCCAGAACAACTGAGATATACCGAATAAATTCAGAGAAAAGAAAACGAGAACAATTAAAAAGCTTGAATCTAGGCAACCATAGCTTTAGCAATTAAAAGTATAGTAGTGGCAAAAAAATAGATTGGAGTGAATGTAATTTATTAGCTATAATACTAATAAATCGATACATAATGTCTAAAAGATTGTCTTTAGTAGAAAAAAGGGGAACAGTAAATAAAGAAAAAATCAAAAAAAAGAATAGATAGAAAATCATTTATTTTTTGGGGTTTTACTTTTGTATCATTCTTAGACCTTACTCTATTCTTAATACAATAAATGTGGTATAAAAAAACGTGTTTCTTACGTTTCAGATGTATCATTTGAGAGGACCCTATATTTAATACACTATTTCGATATAAAACCGATATTAACTAAGTAAGATTCACGAAAATTAAATTACTATATTCTTATCAGAATTATTCACATTGGAAAGTCTCGGATCGGGCAACAATTTTTGAAATTTTATAAATTCAACAACAATAGAATAATACCCTAAGTCATTAACAACTTTACCTGATATCAAATAAACTCCATTAGCACGCACAGCATATTTATGTGCTATATTCGGAAAGTGAACAGTATCAAAAATGGTTCCCTTAAAATCAATAAAGGTTCCAAAATTCATACGATCACCTTTAGCAGTATTGGTTCCTTTTAAAGTGATCAATTTACCGAAAATAGTAATTCGCTTATTCTCATACAGCGGAATGTCTTTGGCCAAAATATTCTTTACAACATCCTTTTCAATTAAATTAAAATATCCGTCTAACGGAAAACCAATCAGCTCCATTTCATCGTAGGCATCTATTAGGTTGTTTGTGGTAATTTCAGGTAATTTAAAACTAATATGTTGAGGTTGGAATAGTTTTGGTGCAGCAACATCGCTTTGTTTTCTTAAAGCTTTTAAATGCGCTTCCCACATAATTTGATGCTTATCCAGTTTTGTAAACCGAAAAGCATCTATTCTAATTAAAATTATCAACTGTTCAAGGCTTATGGGAACCCTATCAATAAAATCATCAAAGCTTTCAAAAATACCATAGGTACTTCGCGATTCCAAAACTTTGTGAATGGCTCTACTCTCTAAATCCTTAATCAATTGAAACCCTAAATAAATAGTTCTATTTAGAATTGTTGTTTCTGAAAAACTAGTATTAACACAAGGTTTTTCAACCATACCTCCCTGCATTTTTATTTCTTGTACATATGTTTCAATAGAATAAAAGCCACCTCCGTTATTCAATACGGCCACCATAAATTCAAGCGGGAAGTATTTTTTAAGATATAAGCTTTGGTAACTTTCAACTGCATAAGAAGCAGAGTGTCCCTTAGCAAAAGCATACCCCGCAAAGGCACTTACCTGATCCCAAATTTCCTCGATTAATTTTTTAGGGTATTCTTTTGTAATACAATTATCCTTGAACTTTTTTTCAATTGCTCTAATCTCTTTATTAGATCGGGACTTACCACTCATGCCTCGACGTAGGATATCTGCTTCGCCTAAATCCAAGCCTGCAAAATAATGAGCAACTTTTAAAACATCCTCTTGATATACCATCACACCATAGGTCTCTTTTAATATCTCCAACAAAACAGGATGTCCATTTTTCCGTTTTTCAGGAAACTTATGTCTGAGAATATATTCATCTTTCATACCTCCATTGGTTACTCCAGGGCGGATAATGGAGCTGGCAGCCACAAGTCCAAGATAGTCTTGAGTTTCTAATTTGGTCATTAAAACCCGCATGGCGGGTGATTCCACATAAAACACCCCCATACAATCACCTATTTTCAGCATATTGTTTATAGCAGGATCCCTCTTAAATTTGGATACAGTATCAATATCGGCCACTTTAGCGTCTGGTTGATTATAGGCAATGATCTCCAAGCATTCCTTTATTTTTGAAAGTCCTCTTTGGGCTAAAATGTCGAATTTAAAGATACCCACATCTTCAGCAATGTTCATATCAATTTGAACAGTTTGAAAACCCTTTGGGGGCATAAAGGTAGCTGTATAGTAATTGATTGGTTTATTAGTGATTAATATCCCACCCGAATGAACACTCAGATAATTTGGAAATCCCTGAATAAGTTTTCCGTATTTGACAATTAATTGAATGTACTCATCATTTTTAGTATCCGTATTGTTTCCCTTTAAAAAACTGTCAATCTCTGCTTTTGGTAACCCAAATACTTTTCCTAATTCCCGAACGACAGCTCTGAATTTAAAGGTAACATAGGTACCCATTAGGGCTGTGTTTTTAAATCGATTAAAAATATAATGAGTTATATCATCCCTATCCCGCCATGAGAAATCAAGATCAAAATCGGGTGGGGACGATCTATATACATTTATAAAACGTTCAAAATAAAGATCCAATTCTATAGGGTCTACATTGGTAATACCAATAATATACGCTACGATGCTGTTTGCGCCACTACCCCGCCCTATATATGGATAGTTTTTGGATTTTGCATATTGCAGTAAATCCCAGTTTATCAAAAAATAAGAAACGAAATCCATTTCTTTTATGGCCTTCAACTCCTTCTCTATTCTTTGAAAGACGATGCTGTCTGCATTGGGATATCGATATGCTATATTATCGAAAACCAATTTTCGCAAGTAGGTATAATCTTCTTGTTTATTAGCTAAGTAGCATTCTTGATTTTGGTTTTCACGTTTACTATTGAATGAAAAGTGAACATTGGAATTTTCAAGAAGATAGTTGGTGTTTTCTATTGCTTTGGGAAATGATTCAAAAACAGAAAGCAGTTCATCTTTTGAAATCATTTTGTCTGTTTTTGAGCCTTGCTCCGTTTCTGGCAACTTGCTCAATAAAATGTTCAAATCAATAGCCCGTAGCAACCGATGGGCATTGTAATCGTTTTGGTTTCTGAAGGATACAGGTTGTTGAATTACTAAATTATCGTAATGCTTGTAACGAGAGAACAAAAGCTTCCGTACGGAAACAATAGATATCCCTATAAATTCGCTTAAAGAAAAATCTTTCTTCTCTAATTCTAATACATTCTCAAAAGGATATATAACAAAACAGTTTTCCAGTTTGGGGCATCGTTCTGGAAAGTCTTTTTTTTTATGAAGGTGCTCGGTAAGAAATGCATTGATATTTTGAAACCCAACATTGTCTTTTGCTATAACTACATACTTTTGTTTTGTGCCGTTTCTAAAATCTACCCCAACCGAAACATCAATATTATAATTTGGTGCATTTTTTATAATGCTCAAGCAAGCCGATGTAGAATTAATATCGGTCAGTGCCAATTGTTTTATATGGTTTTCTTGCGCTAATTCTAAAAGTTTAATTTCAGAAAAAGTGCCATAACGAAGCGAATAATATGTGTGACAATTGGTATACATTATTGTTTTCTATGAGCCAGTAAAATTGGTGGTTCCCCATTAAAAGGGTTGCGGTTACTGCGAATCGATTTTACTTCCATTGTAGAAGCGCGCATCACGGTATTACTACCATAGCGATTGCGTATATTGTCTAATGAGGCATATAGGTTTAATCTCTTTAAATTATCATCGAAGAGATCAATTTGGTAATGTCCACTAACCAGATGGGAGAAATTGACTCCTATCAAGCGTATTAATACCCTTCTATTGTACAGTTTTTTAAATAGGTCGTGGATTAAGGGGATAAGCACATGATCCGCACTGGTATACGGAATTTTCATTTGTTTAGAATAGGTACTGAAATCTGAATACCTAATTTTTACAGAAACGCAACAGGTGAGTTTGTTTCCTTGACGTAATTGATAGGCTAGGTTTTCCCCCATGGCACTAAGACAGGACTCGATTTTTTTAATATCAATAGTATCCTTGTTAAAAGTTCGCTCGTTAGAAATTGACTTTCTTTCATTATACTGAATTACGGGCGAGCTGTCAATTCCATTAGCTCTATTCCATATGATTCTACCGTTCTTACCCAATACTGAAACAACCATTTCTAAAGGCATATTCTGTAATGTTTTTATGTGGTGTACACCTAAGTTTCTTAGTTTTTGGGCAGTTACCTTACCTACCATCGGAATCTTCCGTATGGACAAAGGGGCTAAAAAATCTTTTTCAAAACCAATATCTATTTTTATCTGATTATTTGGTTTAGCCTCGCCAGTGGCAACTTTTGAAACCACTTTGTTTTGGGACAACCCAAAGGATATGGGCAATCCCGTTTCTTTAATAACTGTTTCTCGTATTTGTTTTGAAAACTTATAATTTCCAAAAAAACGATCCATCCCGGTTAAATCTGCATAAAACTCATCAACGCTTGTTTTCTCAAATACGGGAACTTCATTTTTAATGATATCGGTCACCATATCGGAATATTTCATATATGTTCCAGCATCTCCCCGAATCACAATTGCTTGTGGACATAATTGTCTAGCCATTTTCATGGCCATTCCCGAATGCACACCAAAACGACGGGTTTCATAGCTACACGCAGCAACAACGCCCCTATCTCCAGTACCTCCAACAAGGACCGGTTTTTTATTAAGCTTAGAGTCTAATAGCCGTTCAACTGATACAAAGAAAGTATCTAGGTCTAGGTGCAAAATTGATTTATTCACTCAGCACCTCCTTCTCAAATTGAACTACATTTTTGTATGGATTTTTTTTGAAGTAACTTCTAATAATTTGACTGGTATGATAGGTATGATGCATGGGAGAAAGAAAATTCTCTATTTCTTCTACATTAGAGAAACCTTCCCTTTCATCCACAAAACCAAAGCCCCGATACCTTCCTTCCTTTATTAGTACAATGGATTTTTCATCGCTATTTCTTCCGTTGCCATAAATAATATAGGTGGGTTTGTCATCATTTAAGTAGTCTATCGCTGCACCCACCTTTTTGTTATAATCTTCTATTTCTTCCGTCCCATCACAAATACCTTCACAATTATTTATTTTATAGTGCGAGCATACTTCGACGTTACTCTGCAAACCACAATAACGAGGGCATAAATTATATGTCTCACAGATATACTCCAACCGTTCACGAGCTAGTGTTCTATTATAAAATGTCATTAAGGAATCATCTGTAGCCTTCGTTTTGGTAATGGCCAATTGAATGATGTTTCTTTGGTTTTTATATGAAATGATTTCATAAGAGCTTTGAGGTCTTTTTTGTGCTCTGTTAAACTTGGGATAGTATTTCTTGATTAATTCCGATTCCAATAAAAGGGCGGTAAGTTCATTTCCCGTTTCCTCATGCTCAATAAAGAATGTTTCTTGACACATTAAATACCCCTTATTCTTTTTATTGTAGATATGGGACAAAACCCTTTTCTTTATATTCTTAGCTTTTCCCACATATATTACTTTTTGATCTTTATTCTTAAAAAGATAGATTCCTGCGGAATTGGGCAAATCCAATATCTGTTTTGAATTTAAGTGCGGTGGTAAAGAAGCTTCCTTGGATCTGGGGTTTAAAAATTGATTGAAAACCTCATAGTTTTCATCCAAACTCCTCAATCTTTGAAATAAAATTACCGTAGCATCGGTATCCCCTTCTGCCCTATGTCTGTTTTCAATGGGTATATTGATAGAACTGCAAATGCGACCCAAGCTATAACTTAAAAGATGGGGGATTAATTTTCTTGATAAACGAACCGTACATAGCTTTTTTCGGTCAAATTCCATTCCCAATCTGCGGAATTCATTTCGTATTACATTATAATCGAAATGGACATTGTGGGCAACGAAAATGGTATTTTCAGTAATTTTTTGAATTTCTTCAGCCACTTCATAAAATAGTGGTGCACCTTCCACCGTTTCATTGGATATGCCTGTTAACGCTGTAATATGGTGAGGAATTATCTTTTCAGGATTTATAAGTGTGGTGTACTTATCTAAAATTTCACCATTTTGCAGGATGACAATACAAATTTCAGTTATCCTATTACCTCGCATCCCACCGCCTGTAGTTTCTACATCGACAATGGAGAAAATTCTATCTTCCATTAGTTTATTTATTTACTACAAAAGTATAAAATAAAATCACTTATAGGAAATGTTCCATAAAATGGATTAATTCCAAATTACAAATATTATATCAAATTTTCAGTAAATCTCTTTTAAACTAAACCATTAGTTTTATCTTACTATTTCCCTCAAATAAGAATGCACCCAACAAAATCTAGGTTGGACATTTAATGTAGAGGATTGAATTAAATTATAGATACTGACCAAAAAAAATCCATTCTTTCAGAACGGATTTTTCATTTGTACAAAAGAGTTAATGATTCGCTATTTAATATCTTCCAAAGTTTTTACTTTTTGCAGCGTTTTCTCTAATTTAAGCTTTTGTTCTGACACAACATCCATCAACTCTTTGGACAGGTCCGTATAATCGGCCAAAACTTCTTTATACTCTTCTCTTGCTATTCTATCTCCACGCATACATTCCTCTAAAATTGATTCATCGTCATCTGCAGATAACGCAGCTTTAACTTTTAGCCAACCTCTATGCACCGCACCCGCTACACTTCCATCGGTATCTAAATCAACATCAGGATGATAAGCTCTAAGTTTAACGGAAAGTTCATTAGCAAAAGCCTCCCGTTCTTTGGATTGTTTTTTTAAAAAAGTTTTCAATTGATTTGATTCCGCGTGATCCGCTGCCTCTCTAAAACCTTTAGCGGCATCATTATTTTTTTCTATCAAGTCGTTAACTTTCTTACACATTTTTGATTCGCTCATAATTTCAAGTTTTATTTAGATTTCTTTTTATTAGTGTCTATCTTCAGCCCATCTTTGGTAGAATTATCATGCTCACTATGCATATTTTTGCTACTGCGTGGAGTGTGCTCTCCTGAGCTATTTGATTCATTTTTCTTCTCCTTATTTTTTTCATCTTTACTCATAGTAATTAATTTTTTTAATTAAAATTTTATATTTTCATTTATAACTATCTGAGAAATACAGATAGCATAACAAAATCAAGATAATTAAAAACACTATTACTTGTTAACACCATTCAAATGATGTATAACAGTATAGACACAAAGTAAATTTCTATAGACAGAAGGCCTATTGATCTTATAAGGATTTATACTTCACTCTAAAAAAGAGATTTTTGAGAATTGAAATATTACATTGTATAGAATAGATTTAACTTCTCTTTTCGTATTCTGAAGGTAGGACACCAAAATATTTTTTAAACGTCTTAGAGAAATAGCTTTTGCTGTTAATACCTATTGACTCGGCAATTTGTCCAGCATTTAAATCGGTAGATTTTAATAATACAGAGGCTTTTTGCATACGTTGGTGTGTTATAAATTCATTTACTGTAGCATCAAAGAGAAATCTGAAGCCAGCTTGCAGTTTGTTTGGGTTTAATCCAGAGTCTCGAGATAAATCTTCAATTCTTAAAACATCATTTAAATTTTCTTTGATATAACTAGCGGTTTCCCGAATTCTTCGTAAATCACCTTGCCTAAGTAGCTTTCTCTCTGAGCCTATTTTTAGATCATCTTCGAAAAGGCCAATTTGCTTAATAAAAATTTCCAACGCCTTTCCTTCTAAAAACAGTTTTCGAACCATCATCTCATTTTCGTGATCTTTTAAAGAAGAGATTAACTGTTGAAAAGCAACAGTGTAATATCCCTCGTGATAAAAACCTGTAGATGCATTGGTATCTAAAAAAAGGTTTTTGAGTTTATTGTTCAGTTGCGATAGTTCACATTTCATTTCAGCAAAAAATTGTTTACGATCAATTTCAAGACTTAAAATATGAGTATGTAAATTTGATTTAAATTTTAATATATGACCATTGTGATCTTGGCTTGCCACAATAGCACATTCATATTTTTCTAATGTGTGAATATTTTCTTCATTTAAGAAACGGTGTGTTAATTGACCTTCCGCAGTGTACACATATTTTACTGGATGAATATCGTTTTTGGTAAATCTAATTTCAGTGTTTTCAATAAAAGTGCAATCATAAATTATTATTCCAAATCCATTCTTAAAGTTAATTCCTCGAATAGTACCTTCACCAAAAGAGTGTGGAATATTCACTATATACTCCTCACATTGTTCTGTGAAATCTGTACCTAAGGATTCTGATATTTCCCTAATAACATCTTTGAAGGGTAATGATTTTACTTTGATACTTTTCATTATAAATATATATGGCTGGTTTCTAGGTTATTTTCGTCCCGAAAAAAATCAACTATCTGTGTACTTCTAGTATAGTCTTTTAAAAATATATTTTGAGAAAGTTCGAATAAATGTGCTTCCGTCTCAAAAAAGTGCATCATATAACCCGCTGTATTAATAAAAGTAACAATATCTCCTACTTCAGGTAGTTTTGGTAACTTTATCTTTCTTTTTAAAATAAAATCCCTTTCTAGACAATAGGCGCCTGTAAAAAAAACAGCAACCGATTCTTTATCAATATCTGGTTTAGCATATGTCATTTTAGGCTCTAAAAGAAAATCTGCACTAGAGCTTGTCATTTGGGTCATATTCATTTCAAGGCCTATTAAGATGTTTCCATCTGCATCTTTCTTTCTATGAGCTACTTTAGCCATGGTAATGCCTACCTGATCAAGTAAGCTGCGGCCTGGTTCTAAGCGTAATTCTATATTTAAATCTTTTAATCGTTTCCAAACCGGCTCATTTTGGCTACCCATAACATCCAATATGTTTTTTATAAAGGTAGTTTTAAATGTTTGATTGTAATAGGGATAAGTAGCCAGTTGTCCCTCTATCTTTCCATCTCGTTGTACAAACCCCAACCCATTATTATTATATGTAATTGGATTTCGTTTTTCTAAGATAGCTTTTTTTAATTCTTCTTGAAACGTTTTCCATTGGTCACTATCTTTAAGGTAATTGATCAAAATACCACCGCCAATGTCAATAAAATTGAGTTTAAAATTATAAGTTTTTAGTGTTTCAATTAAATCTAAGGTTTGATGAATAGCAACTCCGCGTTGCTGTGTATTATACCCGTCCAAATGAAAATGAAAGCCAGTGAATTTGATACATTTTTTCACTTCTTCAGGCTCAAAAAATTTTAAAATAAAATCGCTAACTGTATCAATATCAAAACCAAATCTACTTTTTAGTTTTTGACTGTTATATTCAAATCCGCTAATTCTCAAACCTATAATTGCTTGTTTGTTTTCTTCTTTACAGATAGCATAAATTAGGTCTGCTTCGTCTTTATTATCTATTATAATCAAGACCTCATGCTGAATAGCGAGCCGTAATAGTTTCGTATTTTTAATTGCAGCGGTAAGCACTAAATCTTCAGGGTTTATATTCAGATCTAAACACTGTTTAAGTTCAGCATAACTAGCGGTATCGACCCCAATTCCACCTTCAAAAGCTACCGTTGCTAGTGTACTACACTTATTGGCCTTACGTGCATAAAATACTTTACTTTTAAAATCATATTGATTTAAGAAGGCTCTGTATTCCCCGATATTATTTTGGAAGGAACGAATATGATGAATATTTAAAGGAGAATTATAAGTATCTAATAATTCGTTTTGTAATTCAAAATCACTAGTTAAAGTATCTATCCAAGGTGAAGTAATTGGTTCCAATGTAGGAATATTATTTTTCATAAATAGGAGTTTGTTTGTTTTGTTGTATCAACTCAGCCACATTATTAGCCCATAGCGAAGCAGTATCATTTCGCTTTCGCGATAAACTATCATTATCAAATAAAAACCCTTCTGTTGGCGTTCCATAAAGGGTTATATTAATATCCGTATTTCCGTATGTATCTATTGGATTTCCATTGCTATTGCAAATTAAAGTATTGGCATAATTATATTTAGAGGTCGTTCTATTAAATGTGAATATGGATTTTGCTTGATTTTTAGTAAAAAGTACAGAGTCATTTTTATTATAACCTCTGGGAATTCGAGCATCAATCATTACATGAAATATCTCCGACTTTTCATTGCGTGTTAACTTACTAATTTTACCAGATTCCTCAATTTGAGGGTTTTTTGCAAACGAAAAATCTAAAATCCCCTGTTCCGCTATGGCAAGCATCTTTTTTATATTACTCATAGGGGGGCCATAAGAAATACGATTAAATAGCGAAAAATAATGATTTAAAAATGTTGCTTTCGAAGATGATGTTAGCCGGTTATTTGAATAAAGTATATTGAAATCATCACTTATATTTTTCCATACGGTAGCTGCGGCTACAAGTGAATTATTACTTGTTTGTATCTCGTTTAACCAACCTTTCCAATATACCTGTAACTGAAGGTTTAAAAAATTGCTATCAAAATCCGGATATAATAAATCTGAGGGTTTAAACTCTTGTACCGTGGGATGTTTTAAATGAAAATTAGCTATATGAGATGCTACATTAGTAAACCGTTGTTTCAAATTAAGGCTTTCACCATACTTTTTAAATGTTTGAAAATAATATTCCCCGATCATATCTTGCTTAATAATTGGAAGTAAGTCTGTTTCAAAATCAAGTAACTTTGACGACGATGTATTATTTTCTACAAATTTTTTAAAATAGAAACTTTGTTGCGATACAGTCTGAGAATAATTTCTAGGAATTATTGGATTTCCAGAAATTGAGAATGGATAAATTTTTAAAGGCTCTTTGCCTGATGTATGGAAAGACATTTTCCCTTTATTATCAGTGTAAAATGTTCCACCTCTTCCTTCTGTTAATGCCAAAATAGCATCAATAGCAGTTAACCCTAGCCCTTTACAGGCTACAACAGAATTAGGTTTAATAGATTTCAATTTGCTATTTACAGGATAAATAAATGGAATAGTATCTTTTTTATCCTTTCCACTATTTATCTTGCTTGTTATACTTGGGGAATGCCCCGTGGTAATTAAAAGAGAAGAAAAATGAGGACTTTTAAAATGTGGGTCTAGCGTTTGAAGAAGGTAGAGATCTTCAAATTTGACAATTGACTTCACCTCTGTAACGTGCTTATGGATTTTTAGGTTATTCGAGCTACAAAAACACAGCTTTTTGAAGTAGTGAAATAAATACTTTCCCACTTCTGCTCTTGCAGCTATATTAAAATTTTCATCTTCTATAGCAGTTTGATTTTTATCGGCTTGCCATTCAGAAAAAGATTTAATAGGACAAATTTCAGGAGGATTATTATGAGGTTTTAAGGAAATAAATTTATTTGGATAGTTCATTTTCAAAAAATCGGGTTGACTAGGATCATAAATCCATCCTGATCCAAATAATTTTGAAATATTGAACAGATGAATATGTATTGTCTCACATTCGATTGCGTGAAGATTTGCCAATAAACGTTCAAAACCATATAGTCCTTTCGGTCCCATTCCAATAATACCAATATGTACAGCGTTTTGTTCCATTGGCTTATAACTGATATACGTCTTTTATTCCAAAATGTTTTTTTCTCCACTCTGGGTTGTAGATAGTCTCGATATAACGTTCACCTCTGTCACATAAAATAACCGCTACATTACTCCCAGAGGGTAATTCGGGTGCAATTTGTAACATAGCAGAAATTACGGCTCCTGATGATCCCCCTGCGAGTATGCTTTCTTCTTTAAGTAGTTGATAACATCCTTTAATGCATCCCCAATCAGTAATATGAACGACCCTATCAACAACACCCTTCTTTAAAAAATTTGAAGGTAGTCCAGCACCGTGTCCAGGGATCAATCGCTTTTTAGACGCCTGACCAAATAAAACACTTCCTTCCGCATCAACAGCAATAAGTTTTGTAGATAAGTTATATTCTTCAATAAAATCAGCACACCCCATTAAAGTTCCACAAGTACTCGTTGCCACAAGTAGATAATCCAGTGGACCCACTTTAGCTTTCATTATTTCAGCCATGGTTTGGTGATGAGCTTTGGGATTGGCTTCATTAGCATATTGATTCGTCCAAAAAGTATTCGGTTTCTCATTCAAAATTTCTTTTACTCTTTTCAAACGAGCTCCTAAAAACCCTCCCTCTTTCAACGGTGTTGAAATTTTTTCAATATTGACACCATATGCTTTTAAAATTTTGAGGGTTTGACTATTTGTTTTCGGATCAACCACTATTGTTAATGAAATTTTGAAATAGGAACAAACTTGGGCTAACCCTATAGCCATATTCCCACTACTACTTTCCACCACGGTTGTATCAGCATTTATAGTTCCTTCGATAAGACCTTTTTTTATAATTGAATATGCTGTTCTATCCTTGATACTGCCGCCAGGGTTTGACATTTCCAATTTTCCATATACCGAAATCCCAGTTATATTAGATATTCTCGATAAATAAACCATAGGAGTCTTACCAATCGTTTCTAAAATAGAGTTAGAAACATCAAATTTTAAAATTTTTGAATTAGCCACAACTTTCATAATTCATTAAGGTTACGAGATTCACGCGACATAATACGTAGTCTTCTAAGAGCAGATTTCTTTGAGCGATTTTTTTTTCTAACTGCTATTATTTTGTAAAGACCGAGCCCTAGAACTAGCGCTGAAGCTATAGTAAAAAACTTATGATTTTTTCTCATTATCTGAAATTTGCTAAGCTAAGTTAGTTTTTAAAACGACTGCGGGCAAAGATATTAGAGACTTTTAACATTACATCTGGGATGTATTAGATTGTGTGATATGCATTAAAAATTGTAGGTTTTTTGCTAAAAAGGTTTAAACCAGAAAATTATTTTTGCAAAAATTGATTGGATTATTTGGTATATTGCATTATACCTAAAGCGTAATTCAATAATCAAATATTGGTTTACTCTTAGCCTAGCGTTTATAATTATTATCTAGTGGTCCCTTTTTGCAAGAATGTAAACTGTTTTTTCAATTTTTTTTAAAGGAAAAAGCACCACAAAGCTTATAAAATTTAAAATTGATTATTTGAGAATAATAAACATACCCATAGCAATTACAGAACATCTTCCACTTAGAGCAATTATAAAAGCTTTTTTTTTAGTTTTTTTCTTTTATATAAATGGAATAGGATGGCATAGTTTACATGCTCAAGATACCACCAAAACCGTCTCACCAAAGAAAGAAAAGACTATAGTAAATAATATTGATAATGATGTAGAATCCATTCAAGAGGTTAAGAAAAATTATTACGTTATTAATCGTAAAAATAAGTTTCAAAGCCAGGTTAACATATCTGTTAATAGAGAAACACCACAAGCTTGTCTTGAAAATTTTATTCTAAGTGTCCGAAATAAAGAATATTTAAAAGCTTCACAATCTCTTAATTTAAATTTATTACCAGACGCTATTACCGAAGATCAAGTAAAAGAGTTGGTCAATAAACTTTATATCGTAATCAATCAAAATATTCGCATTGATTGGGATAAATTGCCAGATAGGCCTGATGGGCAGATGGATGGTAGTACATCGCAAAGCAAGGTCGTTTCTAGAAAAACAAATAAAAATATTTCTTTCGGAAACCTTAACTTAGATGAAATAGATGTTGAATTACGTCTTCAACGTGTTAAATATAAAGATAATACGCCATATTGGGTTATATCTGCTAATACAGTAGAAAATATCGATGCGCTTTACGCCAATTATGGCCCTACTCAAATTGTGCAGTTGATTCCGGATTGGGGATTAGAAAATAAATTTTTAGACATTCCTATTTGGAAAATCATTGGTTTCCTTATTTCATTGGCTATAGCTTATGCGTTTGGTTGGCTCACTATTTTTATTTTACGTAGAATATTTGGACGTTCTAGTTGGGAGTGGATTTCTTCTATATCCTTTAGATTGGCTTTACCAGCCTCAGGCTTCATTGCCATGCTCATATTCTACCTTCTTATCTATAATTTCATTTCATTTGATGGAAATTTTGCCAATGGCTTAAATACAACTCTTTTAATAATTACCGTAGCTTTTGGAACTTGGTTCGTTATGAGGTTTATGGATGCCTTTATGTCTTATCTAGCCCAAAACAAAACAGAGAATATCTATGATGAGGAAAATTTAGAATCTCGGAGAACCCTTACCCATTTATCAGTAGCAAGACGAGTAGTTACGTTTATAATTTTACTAGTAGGATTGGGTATCATATTATCTCAATTTGAAAGTCTCAAGAGCTTAGGTGTATCCCTTTTTGCATCAGCTGGAGTTGCGACGATAATTATTGGTATTGCTGCTCAAAGTACCTTAGGGAATATTATTGCGGGGATTCAAATAGCAGTTACTAAACCTGCTCAAATTGGTGATTTAGTCATTTTTAAAGATCAATGGGGTCACGTTGAAGATCTTGGTTTTGTTTTTATGGTTGTTAAAACATGGGATGAGAGAAGATTGGTTATACCCTTAAAGAGCGTTATTTCAAATTCATTCGAAAATTGGTCTATGCGGGGCTCCAGCCAAATTAGATCCATCGATATTTATACTGATTATAGAGTCAACGTTCAAAAAATACGTAAGGAGTTTGAGAAGCTATTAAAAAATTCTTCCGATTGGGATGGAAATACACCGCCATCTGTTCAAGTTATAGAGTCAACGGATAAGGCTATAAAAATAAGAGCACTTTGCAGTGCTAAAGATCCCTTCACGGCCTGGGATCTACAGTGTGATTTGAGAGAAAAATTAATAACTTACATCTGTGAGTTAGAGAAAGGAATAGGATTAACTAAAACTAGAGTCGCTATAGAGAATCGAAATGAAAACAACTGACTAACAAGAAGTTTTATTAGTTGTAATTTCTTTTAGAAATAAAATTTCTAAAAATTAGCACATATTAAAATTATAATTACAAATAGAGTTCAATAATACCGACTAAGAATACGTATACTAACCGGATACAATTGTACTCATTCTAAAATTTTTATAGACTAAAATTAACTATTTATGGAAAACTGGATTACTGTAACCCCCGAAACCTTAGGAAAAGTTATAATTACAATTTTACTCATTTTTACTTGTATTATCGTTATTACACGCATTGCTGGTTTAAGAACATTTGCAAAAATGTCTAGTTTTGATTTTGCTTCCACCATTGCTATTGGATCTATACTTGCTTCAATTGTTTTAAATAGTGATCAATCGCTTGTTAAAGGCGCTATTGCCTTAGGTGGTATTATCGCTTTTCAATCGCTTTTTGCGTTATTAGTTCGTAAATCAGATCGTTTTAAAAAGCTAGCTACTAATAACCCCATCTTACTTATGAAAAAAGGAGAAATAATCTATGAAAATTTAAAAGCAACCAACATGGGCGAAGATGACCTTATTGCCAAACTACGCGAAGCGAATGTTTTTAATTTAAAAGAGGTACACGCGGCTATTTTAGAATCTACTGGAGACGTTTCTATTTTACATACTAGCGGCAACAAACAAGTACAAGATAAAATACTTCAAGGAGTGCAAGAATAAAAATAAAAGTTGTCTATAATCTAAAACAACAGAGAGATTAATTTAATGTAAATCTATTTGCTTATGAAATTAACAGATAAAGTAGCAGTTATTACCGGAGCGACTGGTGGTATTGGCAGCGCCATTGCCCATGCTCTTTCTAGAGAAGGGTGTCGATTAGTGATTACAGGACGAGATGTCGATGCACTAAAAAAATTACAGCAGAAACTAGCATCCGAAACTTACATAGTAGAAATGGATGTCACGGACGGCCAGAGTGTTAACCTGGGTTTTAAAATTATCTATAAAAAGATTAAGCAAATAGATATATTAATAAATGCCGCCGGTGTAATGCCACTCACCTATCTTAAAAATAGACATCTTGAAGAATGGTTGGAAACAATCGATGTAAATGTGAAAGGCTGTTTACGAATGATTGATGGTGTTCTACCCGCTATGAAAGAACAGAAGCGTGGACACATTATTAATATTGCTTCTGTTGACGGAAAAGAATTATACAAAGGGGGCGCGGTTTACGGTGCTTCCAAAGCAGCTTTGATTGCCTTGTCACGAGCTATGCGCATGGAACTTTCCCCAGAGTTCGGCATTAAGGTCACTTCGGTTGAACCCGGCACCGTGGGCACCAATTTAAGGGAGGATATCACCGATACAGAATTATTGAATGATAAAGATTATAGCGACGATGAACCAAAACTAAAGGCAACCGACATTGCCCGTGCGGTTTTATATGCTATTAGTGAACCCGCCGGAGTAAACATAAACGAATTATTGATTAAGCCCACTCGAAAGTCTTAGTTTTTAAATAAAAAGTCTATTTTATTTAAAACTTCATACTGTTACCTCCTATATTTTAGTTTTTAATTAAGAACTAATCCCGATTTTCCTTATTAATTTTAAGTTCACCCTTAAACAAAAATAATATGAGATCAATATGGAATGGTTCGGTAAGCTTTGGATTGGTTTCAATACCTATTAAATTATTTTCAGCTTCAGAAGACCGAAAAATAGATTTAGATATGCTAGATCGCCATGATAACGCACGTATCAGGTACAAAAGGATTAATGAAGATACCGGAAAAGAAGTAGCTTGGAAAGATATTGTTAAGGGTTACAAAATGGACGATGAATATGTTGTCTTAGAAAAGGAAGATTTTGAGATTGCCAATATGAAAAAAAGTAAGACGATCGATATAGAAGAATTTGTAGCAGAGAAAGAAGTATCAGATTTATTATTTAAAAAACCTTATTTTCTTCAGCCCCAAAAAGATGGGGAAAAGTCCTATAACTTATTACACAACGCTCTAAAAAAAACCAAGAAGGTAGGTATCGCAACATTTGTTATGAGGCAAAAAGAACACTTGAGCTTAATTGGCGTCTATGAAAACACATTGGTACTTCACGTGATTCGGTTTGCTGATGAAATTAGAGATCCCTCTGAGTTAAAAATACCTAAAAGCAAGGTCTCTAAGAAAGAGATTGATATGGCTTTATCACTTATTGATAATTATACTGCTAAATTCGAATTGGATAAATACGAAGATGTATATAATGATCAATTAATGAAAATTATAGAACGTAAAAAGTCAGGAAAGAAAGTAAAACCTACAAAGCACAAATCAGAACCTACGAAAGCCACAGATCTTATGGCCAAATTAAAGGCTAGTTTGGAAGCCAAAAAGAAATCAAAAGCTTCCTAATATGTCTTTGGAAGATTATAATGCTAAAAGGAATTTCAAAAAAACGAATGAACCTGAAGGCGAAACAAATAGTGACGGCCTAAATCGCTTTGTTGTTCAACGTCATGAGGCTAGTCATTTGCACTATGATATCCGCCTGGAACATAATGGGGTATTAAAGAGTTGGGCAGTGCCCAAAGGACCTTCTATGAATTCTGCTGATAAACGATTGGCTATCCATACTGAAGATCACCCCGTCTCCTATCTCTTTTTTGAAGGAGTTATTCCTAAAGGTAATTATGGAGCGGGCAATATGAGTATATGGGATTCTGGCACCTATACATTATACAAAGGTTCTTCCTTTAATTCGCAGTATATAAAAGGTGACTTAAAATTAACTTTTAAAGGCTCCAAGTTAAAAGGACAGTTCGCATTAGTAAAAACGGAGCGTGGTGACAAACAAAACCAATGGTTACTTATAAAGAAAAAAGATCCTTTTGCCACTGAACTTATGTATGACGCCGAAGAGTTTCAGCAAAAAGAATACGCTTTCGCAAAAAAAACAAGTAAAACTATTACCCTTAATAGTCAAATTAAACCCATGCTAGCCACAAACGGCTCCTCCATTTTTAATAATCCTGACTATATTTTTGAATTGAAATGGGATGGATATCGTTTACTATCAAATGTCAACAATGGCGAGGCAGAAATTTATTCGAGAAATGGAATAGTCTATAACAGTAAGTTTCAAAAAATTGTAGAAGAACTACAACAAATACCTCATAACTGTATTCTTGATGGAGAACTGGTTGCAGTAGACACAAACGGCAAGCCTGACTTTTTTAAACTTCAAAATTATACTCCACGACAACCAGAAGGCACCCTACGCTATTATGTCTTTGACCTTCTGTATTTAAATGGTTATGCTACCACTTCCTTGACCTTGTTAGAGCGAAAAAGCCTATTACCGGCATTACTTGAGGACCTAGAAAGTATCTATTATTGTGATCACATCGACGGAATGGGAATCACATTATATAATAAAGCCCTAGAGGAAGGTTTAGAAGGGGTAATGGCAAAAGAGAAAAACAGTGACTATACTCCTAATTATCGAACGGACCAGTGGTTAAAAATAAAACATGTTCATACCGATGAATTTATAATCTGTGGGTTTACCATCACAAAAAAAGATTCCCTTTTCGGTTCTTTATTATTAGGCTCTCGAAAAGATGGTACCCTTAGATATGTTGGGAATTGTGGTACAGGGTATTCCACTACAAAACAAAAAGAAATACTGGAAATCTTACAACGATTTATAATAGATGATTCGCCTTTTTCTGAAGAAATAAATCTGAAAGGACGAACTCCTCAATGGGTATCTCCCTATATATATTGTGAAGTATCCTTTACCGAATATACTAAAAATGAACTTTTAAGACATCCTGTTTTCAAACGGTTACGTCTCGACAAAAGTTCCATAGAGGCTGTTAATGAAATACAAGGCAAACGTACTTTTCCTAATCCAACAAGCAATAAGGACATTAAAAGAAAAGTTGAACGACCTCCAATATCGGGTACGGATGTACTCACGGTAAATAGTATTCCAGTGCCCATCTCTAATCTGGACAAAGTCTATTGGCCCAAGTCGGGTTATAGAAAATATGATTTAATCGATTACTACCTTCAAATCTCTGAAACTATACTACCATATTTAAAGAACCGTCCTCAAAATTTACATCGGCATCCTAACGGGATTGAAGGCGATTCATTTTATCAAAAAGATAGTGAGAACTTACCAGATTGGATCGAGTCATTTAAACAATATTCTAAGTCTTCTAATAAAAATATTGATTATTTATTATGTCAGAATGAAGCAACCTTACTTTATATGGCTAATTTAGGATGTATCGAATTAAATCCGTGGAATTCTCAGATAACTCATATAGAACATCCAGATTATGCTATACTGGATCTAGATCCTTCACCTAATAATCCGTTTGAACAAATAATAGAAGTAGCCCAGGCCGTCAAAGCAGTTTTGGATAACGCAGGTATAAACGGTTATATTAAAACCTCAGGCAGTAGAGGACTCCATATCTTTATTCCTTTAGGGGGGCAATATAGTTATTCAGAAACTCGCAACTTCGCAAAATTATTGTGTTATTTTGTTATTGATTTGGTACCCTCTTTAGCCACGATTGAACGAACCAAAACAAAACGTGATGGAAAGATTTATCTTGATTACTTACAGAATAGACGAGGACAAACTATCGCTTCAGCCTATTGCGTACGTCCGGTTTCAGAGGCTTGTGTATCCACCCCGCTTTTATGGAAGGAAGTGAAGTCGGGTTTGAAAATAGATGAATATACCATTAAAACCGTTCCAGAACGCTTAAAAAAGCTAGGGGATATATTCGAACCTATACTTAAAGAAGAGATAGATATGAAAAGCGTAATTGACACCTTAAACGCTTAATATATTGCTACATTAAAAGTACCATCGTAATACCAAAAATTATATGGGCGAATATTAAATGCAGATAATATTTTTTTCTTTCAACTGAAGGCGGATGGGGATGTATTATGAATCCCAATTGCCAAAAGCAAACTCCAATCACCCCAGCGATAGAACCGAAGATAATCCCAGATACTAACGTAATGGGTATATTGAAAATATGTCTGCAAAAATTAAATATAACAACTAAAAAAATCCCAATTAAAACGTGTATGACCCATCCTAATACATGTTCTTTTCCTATTTTAAAAGGTTGAGAAGGTATTCTTCTAATAAATAAGTTTATCAATTGAGGTTCTTTCATATTGCTATGAGTAAAATAAGAAACGCCATAGCTAAATGCTGTCATAGTAAGTGTGGCTAATACTCCAATTGAGATAACTGAAAATAAGATTGTCATAATCATTAAATTGGTAGATTAAAAATAACTTATTTTTTTATAAATAACGATATCTAATTATTCCAATAAAATGATGGGTATGTAATTAAACACTCCATATTCAAAAAATTATAAACTTCCATTAAAAACTCTAAATGATATCCTAAATCACTGCTTTATATACTTTTAAATAGGTAGCTTTAAAACACCTAACAGAAAACATAGACATTATGAGAACTCTATATGCTACTTTAACAGTGATATTTTTGTTCATTGGATTGGTAAGTCAGTTTTATTTTAATCATACCCCGTTAAACGCATTTTATTTTCTTACAGTGCTATTCGGAATTTTATCTATAATATGGAATAAATCGCCCGAGTATTATCGGGGACATTCCAAATAAACTCCTTTTTTAATTTCAGTTAAATACAATAAAACACACACCTATGGAAAAATGGTTTGCTACTGATTTTATAACCCTTACCGCAATTGCCATTACTACCGTAGTTATTTATGCTATTGTAATTCTATATACACGCATCTTCGGTAAACGAAGTTTTTCAAAAATGTCTAGTTTTGATTTTGCTATGACTGTGGCTGTAGGTTCATTAATTGCTACAACCATTCTATCGCATTCTGTATCTTTATTGGAAGGGATGTTCGGTTGCTTTATGATTTTTGCTATGCAAATGCTGGCTGCTCTTTCGCGACGCTGGAAACACTTTAGAAAAGCCATTGACAACAGTCCCTTATTATTAATGGATGGCTCACTTATCTTAGATGATAATTTAAGAAAGGCTCGGGTATCGGAAGGAGATTTGCGCTCGAAATTAAGGGAAGCTAATATTTTATCCCTCTCTGAGGTTAAAGCTGTCATCTTTGAAACTACTGGTGATATTATTGTTATTCATTCTAAAAATGCCGAGGCTCAAGTAGCTGAATGGCTATTAACGGATGTTAAACGTAAGTAAAATGTATGCACTGTTCATAAACCTATTGTATAAAAAAAGCCTTAGGTACCCATATCAGTTTATTCAGAGATATCCATTTGCAACGTATTGTATTACGGCTATGGTAACTACTGAAATAAACAATCAAGCTATAAATAATAACCAAAATATTTCTCATACATGAAAGATTTTTTAAATAAAAATAAACGCCCGTTGTTTGGTGGGCTAATAGCAACACTTTTCATCGGAATAGGAGTTTTTTTTCTAGGCAATTTATCAGGATATGAAGCCAAAAAATTAATAAGTACTTCTCTATCTGGCATTAATATGCTTTGCAATACCATTGTTCTGGCCTCAGCAACTATTTTAGCACTATTGCTTACACTTTTGGGTATAAGCACGGGCACAGAATCTAAATTGAAAAATGCTCATTATAAACAGGTGTTATCCATTGCCAAATTTGATACTATCTTATTTGTAGGCGCATTACTACTCTTTCAACTTTTTAATATTCCTATCACCGAAGCAGACAATGTGCCTACAGCGTGGTATGACATAATCTATTGGACAACGTTGTTTTTTTCGTCCGTTTTAAGCGGGATGATGATTACAGTTATTTTAATGTTATATACCACCGTAACCAATATTATAAATATAGTAGGTCTGGGAAAAGATCATTACTTAATTAATGATGAAAAGAAAGACAAAGATTAGACATATTTCTTAATAATTAAAGGGGTAATCTTCAAGAATATTTAAAATGCTAGTTCTATTTTTAACTTTTATAGTATGGACGCTATAACTCTGTTAGGCTTATTTACAGGTATTTAAATCCTCTTTCTCTTGTTTTTTATTTGGAATTTGAACATCTTCAATTACTTTTATATTAGCATTTAAGTTCTGTTTATCTTTAATTTGACCCTTAATATCCTTACGTTTAGCGGTTGTATCCTGTTCGCTGTAATTTTCACTAACGGTATATCCATCTTGTACGCATTTGAGATGTGTTCTAAACGCAGTCACATCACCGCTATTTAATTCAGATCTTTTATGATCGTAACCGGAAAAGACTATCGGGCTCACAAGGAATCCTCACTTTTAGTGAGGATTTTTTGTTTTATATAAGTTAAGTAAATTGAACGAAGGCAAAAATTACTCCGGATACTCCACTCTTAGATGGTATATATTATTCAGCTTTTTCTTTAAGACCTTTTTTATGGTCTCTATTTCTTTAAATGTAATGTTGGCATTTAGAAACTGACCTTGCGCCATTTGCCCATCAACTATCTTTTCAACAAAAGTATCTATTTTTGATGATGTAGGTTCTTTTAAGCTTTTACTGGCTGCTTCTACACTGTCAGACATCATTAAGATTGCAGTTTCTTTAGAAAACGGAATAGGACCTGGATATCGGTAGTCTTCTTCATCAGCATCTTCGTTCTGTTCTTTTTCTTTCATATAGAAATAATACACCAAACTTGTACCGTGGTGGGTTCGTATAAAATCAATTACACGGTCGGGCAAGTTGTTTTTACGGGCAATTTCTATACCGTTGATAACATGATCTATAATAATATTAGCACTCTCTTTTGGGTCTAAATCCTGATGCGCATTGACTGAGTTCACTTGATTTTCGGTAAAATAAGTTGGGTTTTTCATTTTACCAATATCGTGATATAAAGCTCCTACCCTAACCAACATTGCATTGGCACCGATTTCGTTAGCTGCTGCTTCTGCTAAATTGGCTACGTTAAGCGAATGGTGAAAGGTTCCTGGAGCTTTATTTGAGAGTTCTTTTAGTAGCTTAGTATTGGTATCACTAAGTTCTAACAAGGAAACATCGGAAACCAAGCCGAATATTTTTTCATATAAATATATTAATGGATGTGCAAACAAGGTCGCTAAGCCGCAGAGTATAAAATATCCGAAATTTTCCCAGATTATGAGCTGCACATTTCCTTCCTGAAGAATAAAAAAAGCAAAATAACCAATAATATACACTAAGGTTATCTGTCCCACTGAGATAAACAGATTGGCGCGACGGTATAGTTCAGATACCGTTAAAATAGTAACAATACCGGCGATTAACTGAAGGAATAAATACTCAAAACTATTGGGCACGACGAACCCTAAGAGCATCAGTGTTAAGGTATGAACAAAAAGTCCTAATCTAGGGTCGAAAAAGGCTTTTAATATCAACGGTAAAATACAGAGGGGTACAACATAGACATATTTGGCATCTAGTTTTACAATAATGGTTGTTAAAAACACCATCAATATGACATTGAAAAATATAAAAGTAACTTTAGTATTGTCATTAAAAATATCAAACCGGTATTTTTTCAGAAATAAGAACAGCATAGAAAACACTAGGGAGACAATAATTATATACCCTACTATTAACCATGAATGATTTGATTTACTCCAAACTTGTGATTGATATTCTGCTTTTAAAGAATTTAATATTTGGTAGGTATCCCCTTCAACCACTTCCCCTTTTGCTATAATCCTTCCTCCTTTTTCCACAACGCCCTTATTCGGGTTTATTGCGTTTAGCTCAGATGCAATCGAAGCTTCAGTTAATTTTGTATCTAAAGAAACATTAGGAATAACAGCACGTTCTAAAAGTTTTTGCAATAACGCTTTTACATCTTCTGTAGATGTTTCAGAAACTAACTTTGCTAATTTACTTTTTATAACTTCCTTTCTGTTAAGCTGTGAATATGCCAACTGCTCTACTTCGTTTCCTCGTTTTAAGTAGATGAGTTTATCTTTTTCATATGGGTATACATCGTCAATTATTCCGTTGGTATAAATCTCTTTAAAAACAGCAAGGCCTTCCTCTTTAGCTACTTTTTTTGATGTAGTATAAAGGCTGTCAACAAAAGCGTCATTAAAAAGTTGAATAAATTCCTCTCTACTCCTCTCTACTATTTCAGCGTCATAATCAAAATAAGGTGTTGCATTCTCTTTAATTGTTTCCCCTTCCTTCTGAAGGGTTTTTGCATCTTTTTTTATAGTAAAACTAAACGGGGCGTATAGGTTTTCATATTGCCAAGGCTTTCCTTTTTGGAAGTTATATTTAAACTGTCCTCCTTTTGGTAATAAATAGATCACCAAGACTATAGAAAGTATAAATAGAAATCCCTTGTAAATAAGGGATTGGTTTTTTGAAAATAGAGCAAAAATATTATTCATAGAATTTTTTCGATACGTAAAGGTATAAATAACCGTTGACTAATCCCAAAAGCGAGTAGCTTAAAGATTGATATTTCAGGATAAAATCCGTAAATTCGCAGTCCTTTGCTGCTGTATATGAAAAATAGCGGTACTTATAAATTTAATAAAAAATTGTTATATAATGAGTAAAGAAGTTGTAATTGTAGCTGCGGCCAGAACCCCAATAGGAAGCTTTATGGGAAGTCTTTCTTCAATATCAGCAACCCAATTAGGTTCTACTGCTATTAAGGGAGCGTTAGATAAAATTAAATTAGATCCTTCAAACGTTCAAGAAGTTTTTATGGGTAATGTAGTGCAAGCTGGTGTAGGGCAAGCACCTGCTCGGCAAGCTGCTTTAAGCGCGGGTATTCCAGATACGGTGCCTTGTACAACTGTAAATAAAGTATGTGCCTCTGGAATGAAAGCTGTTATGCAAGCTGCTCAGGCTATCGCTCTTGGTGATGCAGATATTATCGTTGCTGGTGGTATGGAAAGTATGAGCAATATCCCTCATTACGTACATATGCGAAATGGGAAAAAATTTGGTCCCGCAACGCTTATAGATGGTATGCAAAAAGATGGATTAGTTGATGCGTATGATCAAAATGCGATGGGTGTTTGTGCAGACTTATGCGCAACGGAGCATAATTTTTCTAGAGAAGATCAAGATAATTTTGCTATTGAATCGTATAACCGTTCTGCTAAAGCATGGGAAGAAGGAAAGTTTGATGACGAAGTAGTACCAGTTGAAGTTCCACAACGTCGTGGAGAGCCAATAATGGTAAATCAAGACGAAGAGTTTAAAAACGTAAAGATGGATAAGATTAAATCATTACGGGCAGCTTTTAGTAAAGATGGTACTGTAACGGCAGCTAATGCTTCTACCATAAACGATGGTGCTGGTGCAATGGTACTAATGAGCGCCGATAAAGCCAAAGAGATGGGCTTTACTCCCCTTGCTACTATTAAAAGTTATGCAGATGCAGCTCAAGAACCAAAATGGTTTACAACTGCTCCTTCCAAAGCATTGCCAAAAGCACTAGATAAAGCGGGTGTTTCTCAAGATGACGTTGATTATTTTGAATTTAACGAAGCTTTTGCCGTTGTAGGATTGGCCAATATGAAAATATTAGGGCTTGACTCTTCAAATGTAAATGTTAATGGTGGTGCCGTTTCTTTAGGTCACCCACTAGGTTGTAGCGGGGTTCGAATATTAATTACTTTATTAAATGTATTAAAACAGAACGATGCTAAATTAGGTGCTGCAGCTATTTGTAATGGTGGCGGCGGAGCATCTGCTATGGTAATCGAAAGAAAATAAATATCCACAACGAGCTTTCGATTTTATAAAGAGTATGAAATACGGCTTATGTAACTTAAGTGTTGTTCCGTTGCGAATTGAAGCATCAGATGCTAGCGAACTTGTTTCGCAAGTATTATATGGTGAGCTTTTTAAAGTTTTAGAGCAACGCAAAAAATGGAGCCGGATCCGATTGCATTTTGACGGTTATGAAGGTTGGATAGATAATAAACAGTTTTTTTTAATTTCTGAAGAGGAATATAATACTTTAAGAAAAAACAAGCCTGTTTATGCAACTGATTTGGTTGATATAGTCACTACTGAAGAAAATCAATTACTATCCATTTTTATTGGCTGTCAGGTTAACAATTGTAATTTTCTGAAACATGCTTTTGAAGGAAAATCTATTTCAGAAAAACTTCCGAAAGAAAATTTAACCAATACTGCGTTAACTTATTTAAACAGTCCTTATATGTGGGGTGGAAAAACACCGTTTGGTATTGACTGTAGTGGTTTTACTCAAATGGTATACAAATTAAATGGCCACAAGTTATTACGCGATGCCAGTCAACAAGCTACGCAAGGGGAAGCTTTAAGTTTTATAGAAGAAAGTGAACCTGGAGATTTAGCCTTTTTTGATAATGCAGAAGGATTAATAACTCACGTGGGGATTATTATGGAAGATAATCATATTATTCACGCGCACGGAAAAGTGAGGATAGATCGATTAGACCACACAGGAATTTTTAATTATGAAGTTCGTGGTCATACACACAAGCTAAGAGTTATAAAACGTATTGTATAAAAAAAAGGCACTTTTAAAAAAGTGCCTTTTTTTATCTTGAAACCTGGTGTTTCAGTAAATTTTAATTGCCTTCCAACTCAGCTAACCTACTTTTCAATTCTTTAAACTTAGCATCTTCACCAAGTTGACTATAGATATTCATAAGGGTTCTGATAATTTCAGGATCATTTGGACGTAATTCTTTGGCTTTTTCCAAAGTAGGGACTACGTCTGCATACATTTGCTGTCTTTTCTCTTTTAACTTTTCATATTTAGCATTATCAGCCCTTGAAGTTCCTAAGTTGTTCATTTCACTTACAATGCTTTCTTCTTCTGAAAGTTTTAAAACAGCAAGGTTTATCAACGCAGATGCATAGTCAGGCTTTAACTCAATAGCTCTATTATAATACTCTATAGCTTTTTCAGTCTCTCCAATCTCAGCATTACTAACTGCTAAATTGTAAAAAACCTCTGGATTATCAGGATCTGATTCAGCAATATTTTGCATTAATTCACTATAAAGTTGTTTGTCGCCCATCTTGTAAGCCATATTAGCTTCAGCACGCATTAAAGAAGTATCATCTGGATTTTCTTTTCTTGCATTTGACATTAGCTTGGAAGCTTTTTCATCTTCTCCTTTATCAATGTAAATTAAGGTCATATTACGAAGAACTTCACCTTTTTTAGATTGCGTCATTCTTTCAACTGGTTTAATAAAGTCACCTGCCTTAATCATAAGGTCACGTTCAGACTTTGAAGAAAAGGTTTTCTCTTCTCCAGTTTCTTTATTAGTAGCAACATACTCTTTTGAAGCACCATCGTACCCCATATCTAGTAAGTTTTGGTAATATTTCAATGCTTTATCAAACTTTTTTGCATTAACAGCATTACTTGCAGCATAGTAAAGATCTGACGTATCTTTCTTGCTTACCATATAACTGTTGTACAACTTGTCTGAGGCCATCTCAAAATTTTGTGAATTTTGATCCTTTATAGCACTGTTAACTAAAGCTGCACGAAGATTCTGCTGTAGAGCACTCATTCTTCCTTCTTCTTCGGTCTTAGCTCCTAACTCAACTGCTTTTTGATAAGCTTCTGAAGCTGTTTTCATTTTGGCTATATCGTCACCAGCACTTGCCGTATAAACTTCAGATTTTACCAAATAATACTGCGCCTTTTCTTCTTCATCAGCATTAGCTAAAGAAGCTTCGGCTTGTTTTAATTCTGCTATTGCTTCAGTATAATTTTTGTCTTCAAAAGCCCGCTCAGCTTTTCTTATTTCTCTTTTTTGTCCAAATGCTATAACAGATATGGTTAATGCACCTGCTACTAAAATTTGCTTTTTCATTGTTTTTAATTTTTATTCGTTGTTTTCGGTTTGTTCATCATTAGTATCAAGAGTGGTGCCAGAGTCATTTTCAGTTTCTGCTGAATCTTCTGAAACTATATCCTCGTTGTCCATATCGTCATCTTCATTTTTAACTTTTGCCACTGCAGCAATAGCATCATCCTCACGCATTTTTATTAAACGAACACCTTGAGTGGCGCGACCCATTACTCGTAAATTTTCAATTGCCATACGTATAGCAATACCAGATTTATTAATAATCATTAGTCCATCACTATCCGTTACATTCTTGATTGCCACTAATTTACCTGTTTTTTCGGTAATATTAATGGTTTTAACGCCTTTTCCACCTCTATTGGTTATTCTATAGTCATCTAGATTAGAGCGTTTACCATACCCTTTTTCAGAAACTACAAGAATATTAGATTCGTCATCGTTTATGGCTACCATTCCTACTACTTCATCATCATCGCTGCCTAAACGGATACCACGTACACCTGAAGCATTACGGCCCATCGGTCTAGTTTTCTCTTCCTCAAAACGAATGGCTTTACCAGACTTAACCGCTAACATCACATGGCTATCACCTCTGGTTAATTTTGCTTCTATCAATTCGTCATCTTCTTTAATAGTAATAGCGTTAATACCGTTAGATCGTGGTCTTGAATATTGTTCTAGAGAAGTTTTCTTAACCTGTCCTTTTTTAGTTGCCATTATGACATAGCGACTATTAATGTACTCTTCATCCTTAAGATCTTCTGTACAAATAAAAGCTTTCAGTTTATCGTCTGGCTCAATATTAATCAAGTTTTGAATGGCGCGTCCTTTAGATTGTCTACTTCCTTCTGGAATTTCAAAAACACGCATCCAATAACATTTTCCTTTTTGAGTAAAGAACAACATATATTGGTGGTTGGTACCAACAAAAAGATCTTCTAAGAAGTCTTCGTTACGAGTGTTAGAGGCTTTAGAGCCTACTCCTCCTCTGTTTTGACGCTTATATTCAGTTAAAGAAGTTCGCTTAATATAACCTGCATGAGAAACTGTAATGACAACTTGCTCATCAGGAATTAAGTCGGTAATACTTACATCACCACCAGCATATTCAATTACTGAACGACGCTCATCACCGTATTTTTCACGAATTTCTTCAAGTTCTTCTTTAATGATTTCCATTCGGCGGTCTTCATTTCCAAGAATTTCTCTATAGCCTTCAATGGTTTTCATTAATTCATCGTATTCAGAACGAAGTTTATCTTGTTCTAGTCCTGTTAACTGACGTAGGCGCATTTCAACAATGGCCTTGGCTTGAATTTCGGTTAACTCAAACCTGTCAATTAATTTTTGACGCGCTTCTTCCGTATTTGAAGAGGCTCTAATTAAAGCAATTACTTCATCTATATTATCTGAAGCAATGATTAGACCTTCGAGTATATGTGCTCGTTCTTCAGCTTTACGAAGTAAATATTCGGTACGACGTACCACCACTTCATGACGGTGCTCTACAAAATATTGAATTAACTGTTTTAAGTTTAATAATTCTGGTCGACCTTTAACCAGTGCAATATTGTTTACACTAAAACTAGATTGAAGTGCTGTATATTTATATAGCATATTTAATACTATATTAGGAATAGCGTCACGCTTTAATATATACACGATACGCATTCCGTTTCGGTCAGACTCATCTCGAATGTTTGATATACCTTCAATTTTCTTTTCGTTAACCAGATCGGCAGTTTTCTTAATCATATGTGCCTTGTTAACCTGATAAGGTATTTCAGTAACAACGATACATTCACGACCATTTACTTCTTCAAAACCAGCTTTACCACGCATAACCACTCGCCCACGGCCTGTGTGAAATGCTTCCTTAACACCTTCATATCCGTAAATAATCCCGCCAGTAGGAAAATCAGGAGCTTTTACATGTTGCATAAGCCCATCGATATCGATATCATTATCTTCGATATAAGCGATGGTTCCGTCAATAACTTCAGTCAAGTTATGTGGCGGCATATTGGTTGCCATACCTACTGCAATACCCGAAGCACCGTTAATCAATAACCCAGGAACACGCGTAGGTAAAACGGTTGGTTCTTCTAAGGTGTCATCAAAGTTTAATTGATGATCTACAGTCTCTTTGTCAATATCGGCGAGCATATCTTCGGAAATCTTCCGCATACGTGCTTCTGTATAACGCATTGCTGCCGGGCTATCACCATCTATAGAACCAAAGTTACCTTGTCCATCTACTAGCATATAGCGCAAACTCCACTCTTGAGCCATACGTACCATAGCATCGTAAACTGATGTATCACCGTGTGGGTGATACTTACCAAGAACTTCACCAACTATTCTTGCTGATTTTTTATGAGATCCAGTAGCTCGAACTCCTAATTCGTGCATACCAAATAAAACCCTTCTGTGTACAGGCTTCATCCCATCACGAACATCAGGTAATGCACGTGACACAATGACTGACATTGAATAGTCAATGTAGGCCGATTTCATCTCATCTTCAATGTTTATGGGAATTAACTTTTCACCTTCCGCCATAAAATATATAGTTTAATTTTACTTTTAATCTTAACGAGCAATATACACTATTTCCAAGCTTTTTAGAAGGATTTTGAAAGCTATTATTCACTATTTTATTAACATATTTCACAGTAAAAATAGTTAATAACTATACCAACCTAACCTTTGATATTAGTAAGTTTTTTTGTCCTTTTACTACTACACTCTTAAATAAGGTATAATATTTGTCGTACTAAGGGTAATTTAGTATTTTTAGAAGTATAAGGAATTTAGATATATGGATGATAATTTTTCACCGAGAGTAAAAGATGTAATTGCTTACAGTAAAGAAGAAGCATTACGATTGGGTCATGATTTTATAGGCACAGAACATTTAATGTTAGGTTTATTACGTGATGGCAATGGTAAGGCTGTTTCTATTTTAAGTGCACTGGATATAGATTTAAACCACCTAAGAAGAAAGGTTGAGATATTAAGCCCAGCAAACCCAAATACCGAAAGCAATACAAACGATAAAAAGAACTTACATTTAACCCGTCAAGCAGAGCGAGCTTTAAAGACGACTTTTTTAGAAGCGAAACTTTTTCAGAGTTCCTCAATTAATACCGCTCATTTATTGTTGTGTATTTTACGCAATGAGAACGATCCAACTACCAAGTTGTTAATTAAGATGAAGGTAGATTATGACGGCGTTAAAGATCAATTTAAATTAATGATGGCAAACGATGAAGATTTTATAGACAGCCCAAGTGCAGAATCATTTCCTAGTGACGATGATGCTTCTGCAGCTGGTGGTGGCAAAGAAAACCTTTTCACAGGTGGCGGTACCAAAGGGAATAAAAAGTCTAAAACTCCAGTTTTAGATAATTTTGGTAGAGATTTAACGGCGATGGCCGAAGATGATAAATTAGACCCAGTTGTAGGTCGTGAAAACGAAATACAACGGGTATCACAAATATTAAGTAGAAGAAAAAAGAACAATCCTCTGTTAATTGGAGAGCCTGGCGTTGGTAAAAGTGCCATAGCTGAAGGCTTAGCATTACGTATTATTCAACGTAAAGTTTCTCGAATTTTATATGATAAACGGGTTGTTACTTTAGATTTAGCAAGCTTGGTGGCCGGTACAAAATACCGCGGTCAGTTTGAAGAACGTATGAAAGCCGTTATGAACGAGCTTGAAAAGAACGACGATATTATACTTTTTATTGATGAAATTCACACTATTGTAGGTGCTGGTGGTGCTACTGGATCATTAGATGCTTCAAACATGTTTAAACCAGCGTTAGCACGTGGAGAAATTCAATGTATTGGTGCTACTACCTTAGATGAATATCGTCAACATATTGAAAAAGACGGTGCTTTAGAGCGACGTTTTCAGAAAGTAATAGTTGAACCTACGAGTATTGATGAAACTTTAGAGATTCTAAAAAACATTAAAGATAAATATGAGTCACACCATAATGTAAATTATACAGATGAAGCCTTAGAAGCTTGTGTAAAATTAACTAATAGGTATATGACTGAACGCTTTCTTCCGGACAAAGCTATTGATGCTTTAGATGAAGCAGGTTCTCGCGTGCACATAACTAATATTAATGTGCCAGAAAAAATACTGAAAATTGAAGCAAAACTTGAAGAAGTTAGAGAGCTGAAAAATTCAGTAGTCAAAAAGCAGAAATACGAAGAAGCGGCCAAGCTGCGTGATGATGAAAAAACTTTAGAGAAAGATTTAGCTACCGAGCAAGAGATATGGGAAAATGAATCTAAACTCCATAAGGAAACTGTAGACGAAGAAAATGTAGCTGAAGTGGTTTCTATGATGACAGGTATTCCTGTAAGTCGTATTGCGCAAACTGAAAGCAATAAATTAGCTGCCCTACCCGACCGAATTAAAGGAAAGGTAATTGGTCAGGATGAAGCTGTTGGTAAAGTAGTTAAGGCTATTCAACGTAACCGTGCTGGTTTAAAAGATCCAAACAAACCTATTGGCTCGTTTATTTTCTTAGGACAAACAGGTGTTGGTAAAACCCAATTAGCCAAGGTGTTAGCAAATGAGTTGTTTGATTCAGAAAATGCATTGGTTCGTATCGATATGAGCGAGTATATGGAAAAATTCTCCGTATCTCGTCTTATTGGAGCACCTCCAGGTTATGTTGGATATGAAGAAGGAGGTCAGTTAACTGAAAAAATACGCCGTAAACCTTACGCTGTTGTATTGTTAGATGAAATTGAAAAAGCCCACCCAGATGTATTCAATATGTTGCTTCAAGTATTAGATGATGGCTATTTAACAGACAGTTTAGGACGTAAGATCGATTTTAGAAATACGATAATAATTATGACCTCTAATATTGGAGCTCGTAAGTTGAAAGACTTTGGACAAGGTGTCGGTTTTGGTACTGCAGCAAGAGAAAATCAAGCAGATGCAAATGCAAAGAGTATTATACAAAATGCTTTAAAAAAGGCTTTTGCTCCAGAATTTTTGAACCGTGTTGACGATGTTATGGTGTTTAATGCTCTAGATAAAGAAGATATCCATAAAATTATTGATATTGAATTAGAGAAACTTTTTGTCCGTATTACAGATATAGGCTATAATTTAACACTAACGAAAAAAGCAAAGGATTATATAGCTGACAAAGGATTTGATAAAGAATATGGTGCTAGACCCCTTAAAAGGGCTATACAAAAGTATATTGAAGATGCTTTAGCCGAAGAAATTATTAATTCAAACCTTAAAGAAGGAGATCGCATCACGATGGATTTTGATGATAAAAAAGAAGAATTAACCATTAAGATTAAAAAGCAAAAGAAAACAACAGAATCTTAATTTAATTAGAATTTAGATACCGTGTTTATTGAGTTAGGGTAGGCACGGTATTTTTTTTGTATCTTTATTTAACTTCTTTTTTATGATAACAAAACTGACATATCATTTTGGGATAGCAGAAATTCACGAAAATTATATAATTTTTGAAATGAATGAAGGTATTACTGTAAAACCAGAATACAATGATATTTTATTGAATGTTGCAACAAAATATTATGTCAATAAAAACTTCGGGTATATAACAAAAAGGGTAAATTCATATTCAGTAGATCCAAGAGTTTATTTTGAAACCTCAAAAATTGAAAATTTGGTGGCTTTTGCGGTTGTATCACCAGAAGATATTAAAGCCTCTACTACCGAGGTTGAGAAAATTTTCTTAAAAAAACCATTCCAACATTTTAAAACTATGGAAGAAGCTACTGGTTGGATAAATTCAATTGTTGAAAAATCAACAGTATAAATTAGCTAAATAATAAGTCTTTATCAATAGTAAAACTTTGTAAAAAGGCTACAGAAGCATGAATATCATTTGCCAACACTCTATCCTCTTCAACAAATGGAGCCGTTTTTCTGAATGATTCTAATAAAGATTCTAATAACGGTGACGTTTTTTTCGGTCTTCTAAATTCAATAGCTTGCGAAGCATTAAGTAGCTCAATAGCAAGAACCGTTTCAATATTATCGATTACGCGTAATGCTTTTGTGGCGGCATTCGCTCCCATACTCACATGATCTTCTTGTCCGTTAGAAGAAACAATAGAATCTACCGATGCTGGAGTTGCCAATTGCTTGTTTTGGCTCACAATACTTGCGGCCGTGTATTGCGGAATCATAAAACCACTGTTTAATCCTGGATTGTTTACTAAAAAATCTGGAAGTCCGCGTAAACCAGAAACCAATTGGTATGTACGGCGCTCACTAATATTCCCTAGTTCAGCAAATGCGATACTCAGGTAATCTAATGCCAATGCTAATGGTTGTCCGTGAAAGTTTCCGCCAGAAATTATTTTATCATCATTTATAAAAATATTAGGATTATCTGTTACCGAGTTTATTTCAGTTTTAAAGGTTTTGTGTACAAATTTTAGGGTGTCTTTTGTAGCTCCGTGAACTTGTGGAATACATCGAAAGGAATACGGATCCTGCACGTTCTTCTTCTCGCTCTTCCCTAATTCGCTTTCTTCCAAAAACTCCCGTACCCGTTCTGCTGTTTTTATTTGACCGGTATGAGGTCTTACCAAATGCACTAAAGGATCAAAAGGGCTCATATTGCAATCAAATGCATCGACTGAAAGTGATCCAATCATATCGGCCAAATACGAAAGTTTATAGCTTTTTAGTAAAAGATGAACACCATAGGCGCTCATAAACTGAGTTCCGTTTAATAATGCTAACCCTTCTTTTGCTTCAAGGACTATAGGTTTAAGATCTAATTTTTTTAATATTTCTTCTGAAGGAACACGTTCATCTTTATAATATACCTCTCCTTTGCCCAAAAGTGGTAAAGCCAAATGAGCTAATGGTGCCAAATCACCTGACGCACCAAGGCTTCCTTGAGTATAAATTACCGGTAGAATATTTTCATTATAAAAAAGAATAAGTCGCTCGACAGTTTGTAATTGCACACCGCTATACCCGTAGCTTAACGATTGTATTTTTAACAACAGCATCAATTTTATAATAGGTTTTGGCACATAATCACCCGTACCACAAGCGTGAGACATCACTAGATTCTCTTGTAACTTGGAAAGGTTTTCATTAGAAATTTCCACATTACACAAGGAGCCAAAACCGGTATTGATACCATAAATAGGTTTGTCGTTGTTCTCTATTTTAGAAGTAAGGTATTCTTTAGATTTTTTTATGTTCAATAACGCCTCGTCTGAAAGATCAAGCTGTTTATTAGTAGTTATTATATCTTGAATAGTTGATAAGTCTAACAATTCACTGCTTATATAATGTGTTTCTTGCATAAATGAGTGGGTTATTTTCTGCAAAAATAGTAATTTACTGAAGTATTTTAGTGGTTACTTTAATAAAAGGAGGTAAATTAATTTTTATTATGCTGCATTACATAGAAACACTCAGTTAAAGAATATTTAAATTTTTATTAGAAAAATTATAGTTACTTCATTTTTATTAAAAAAACATATGTAAAATTATAAACACTTAAAAATCAAGTGCTTTTAAAAGCTAATACCATACTATTTCTATAGGTTAAACCGTTGTTTATCAGTGTGATAATTGTACAGTTTTATTTCTTTAACAATTAAATTTACTATATATTTGTTAATATTAACTTAAAATATTAATAACTAAATATTATACAACTATGCTTAAAAATCTACTTGCTTTATTAGTATGCGTTTTTTCAGTTTTGAGTATGTGCGGGCAAACTATTGTTGGTACGTCTCCAGAAAACAAAAACGTAATTTTAGAAGAGTTCACAGGTATCAAATGTGTTTTCTGTCCTCAGGGTCATCAAATAGCCCAAACGCTACAAGACAATAATCCAGGCGATGTTTTTTTAATCAATATCCATACTGGTGGTTTTGCTATTCCTTCAGCAGGTCAACCAGACTTTAGAACACCTTTTGGTGATGCTATTGCAAATCAATCACAATTGGCTGGCTACCCTTCTGGTACGGTAAACCGTCATAATTTCCCTGGATTCGAAATGAACGGGTCCCCTGCAGGTGCAACAGCACAGGGAAGAGGTACTTGGAACACTACCAGCAATACGACGTTGGGAGAGCCGTCTTATGTAAACGTTGGTGTTGAAACTTCCATTAATGTTCAAAATAATGAAATAACAGTTCACGTTGAAGCATATTACACAGGCGATAGTCCAGAAACCTCTAATTTATTGAATGTTGCCTTGTTGCAAAACAATACTTTGGGGCCACAAACTGGTGGAGGTCAGGGAGATGAGTATGTACATATGCACAGGCTTGTACATATGATAACTGGGCAATGGGGTGTCGAGATAAACACTACCACTGAAGGATCTTTTATAGATGAAACATTTACCTATACTATTCCAGCAGATTATAATGACATTCCTACTGAAATTTTAGATATGGAAGTTGTTGCTTTCATTTCTGAAACACAACAAGAAATAATAAGCGGTAGTGGAGCATTACCCACCTACACAGGTATTGATAATAATAATGATGTAGTACTTGAAAGTATTGATGATATAACAGTACCCTGTACTGGAAGCAGTAGTATTACACCTGTTATTGAAATAATGAATAATGGACAAGAAACTGTTACTTCATTAGATATTGAATATGTTTTAAATGGTGATGTAAATACATATACTTGGACAGGAAACCTTGAATCCTTATACAGCGAAACAATCGAGTTACCAGAAATTACATTTGATATTCAAGACAACAACACCCTTGCCATTTCACTTCCTTCAGATGAAGACAACTCAAACAATGAGAGTGAGGTGAATTTTGAAGATGCTCCCAATAGTACAGGAACTGTATTTATGGAACTAACAACTGATAACAACGGACCACAATGTAAATGGCGGATTAGAGAGCCAGACGGTACCGTTATCTATGCTGGTGGTCCTTACCAAAATAACACTACTGTAAACCTAAGGTTTGATTTACCATTAGAAGACTGTTACTCTTTTTTACTTTTAGATTCTGGTAATGATGGAGGGACAATAGTTGACTTAATTGACTCAGATGGGAATACTGTATACAGCACAACTGGAGATTTTGAAGATGAAGTTATTATTAACTTTCAATCTAATGGTGTACTAGGGGTTAATGATGAAAACAACCTTAGTAAGGTAAGTATTTATCCTAATCCTGCTAATGACATTTTAAATATTAAAAATGCAGAGAATACTTCTTTAAAAGTATATGATGTACTTGGAAAGCTAGTTGCATCTAAGGATAATATAGCTATAAATGAACAATTGAAAGTTTCAGCACTACAAAATGGAACCTATTTTATTAAATTCACTGATAATAATTCTGTTTCTACCAAAAAGTTTATCATAGCGAGATAAAAAGGGACTAAACTTTCATATTAAAAAAAGCTGCCAGTTTTGGCAGCTTTTTTTTAACTTTTTCTTTCTGATTCCGGCTGCTCAAACAAACTCATATACGCACTTCCTAAATTTTCTATGATATCTGTAGCCATTACAGCTTCGTAACCCATAGTCTGCGAAGCTATAGCACCAGCAGTTCCGTGCAAATAAACACCAAAAACCGCTGCTAATAATGGATCGTAGCCTTGCGATAACAAACCTGTAAGGACGCCACTTAAAGCATCACCGCTACCAGCAGTTGCCATCCCAGGGTTTCCTGTGGTGTTTATATATAGGTTGTCATCATAAATTACTGCGGTGTGTGCACCTTTAATCAACAACACTATTTCATGTTTTTTTGAAAAGGCCTTAGCTTTTTTCAGTTTATCGTAATCGTGGGTCCACTCCCCTATTAAGCGTTCCAATTCTCCTGGGTGTGGGGTTAAAATAGCATGCTTCGGAAGTACTTTAAGCAAGTTTTTATTTTCTGAAATACAATTTAACGCATCGGCGTCAATCACCATTGGAGATTTGGCGTTTTTAAATAGTGTTTCCAAAGCGGAAACTGTTTCAGGCTGTGTCCCAATGCCCATTCCAATGCCGATGGCAGATGGTTCTATTTCATAGGAAACATCAGTTATTAAATCGTCTTCTTTATCGCTAAGCGTCATTGCTTCGGGCAAAGCAGTCTGTACAATATCGTAACCACATTCTGGTACAAAAACCGTAACTAATCCAGCTCCAGTTCTAAAAGCAGCTTTTGCACTCAATACAGCGGCTCCTATTTTCCCATAGCTTCCAGCGACGATTAAAGAATGACCGTAAGTACCTTTATGGTCAAAAGCCTGTCGGGGCTTGTAAAACTGTTGCGCTTGTTGTTTTCCTATTAATTGGGCCAACGGTTCAATTTTATGCAGATGCTCTGGATCTAGACCAATATCAATAATATCGAAAAAAGGTACAAACTTTCCTGTTTCGGGCAAAAAGAAAGATAGCTTAGGTGCTTGAAAAGTTAATGTATGATTTGCTTTTATTACAGATTCTTCATCTTCCAGAGCCTGGTTGGCGTAGAGTCCGCTTGGAATATCGATAGCCAAAGTAAACGCTTTACTTGCATTTATGTGTTGTATTAGTGGTTTTAACCAGCCTTCTGGCGGACGGTTAAGTCCAATACCAAACAAAGCATCAATAATGATATCTTGGTCGTTTATTTCAGGAAAATCTTTTTCCGAAGTCATTAACAACGGCCATTTTTTAGTTGTTTCTTTAATGCGATCATAATTTATTAAAAAGCATTTAGAGCGTTTATCGGTAAAATTGGCGATATATATATGTACGTTGTAGCCTTTTTCAATAAGTAATCTACCAACTACAAGCCCATCACCACCGTTGTTTCCAATGCCACAAAAAATATGGATAGGAACGGTAGCGCCTTGTAAACGTTGGTGCAACCAGTTGAACACTTGTGTTCCGGCGTGTTCCATTAAATCTAATGAAGAAATATCGTGTTTTTGGGTAGTTACTTTATCGGCTTCGCTTAGTTGTTTGGCTGAAAATATTTTCACGGAATTTATTTATTTTGAAGTTTTTCTTTTTAGTAAAGGTACTCATTGTGTCAATAACAGCAAGAGATTCCGAATCGATTTAAAGACTAAAATGTTGAAAACATACAACTAAACTCTTCGTTACCTTTGTAGATTGTAATACATTTGCGAAAAGAACTTTTTACAATGAAAAACACTGCACTTTCACACATACATGAGCAATTAGGGGCTAAAATGGTTCCTTTTGCAGGTTACAATATGCCAGTTTCATACGAAGGCGTTACCATTGAACACGAAAACGTACGTAATAATCTAGGGGTTTTCGATGTTTCGCATATGGGCGAGTTTTTAGTTACTGGACCAAATGCGTTAGAACTCATTCAAAAAATTGGGTCTAACGATGCTTCAAAATTGGTTGATGAACAAGCACAGTATACCTGTATGCCTAATGCTACTGGCGGTATTGTTGACGATTTGATTATTTATCGTTTTAATGCTGAAAAATGGTTGTTAGTAGTAAACGCTTCAAACATTCAAAAGGATTGGGATTGGATCTCTTCGCATAATACGATGAATGCTGAGTTACGGGATATTTCAGAAGATTATTCCCTACTTGCCATTCAAGGACCAAAAGCTATTGAAGCTATGCAGTCGATAACTTCGGAAGATTTAAGTGCTATCAAGTTTTACAATTTTAAAGTTTCAGATTTCGGAGGTATTGAGCACGTAATTATCAGTGCAACCGGTTATACGGGAAGTGGCGGATTTGAAATTTACTGTAAAAACATGGAGATAGAACAAATTTGGGAGAAAGTGATGGAAGCTGGCGCCGATTTTGGCATTAAACCTACAGGCTTAGCTGCTAGAGATACGCTTCGGTTAGAAATGGGCTTTTGTCTTTACGGAAATGATATAGATGATACTACTTCTCCGATTGAAGCAGGACTGGGCTGGATTACAAAATTTAACCACGATTTTATCAACAAAGAAGCGTTACAAAAACAAAAAGAAGAAGGTATTACCCGAAAACTTATTGGGTTTGAACTTACCGAACGCGGTATTCCTCGTCAAGGATACGATATTGTAGGTGCTGAAGGTGTAAAAATAGGACACGTAACTAGCGGAACTATGTCACCTTCCTTAAATAAAGGGATTGGTTTAGGCTACGTTGGGAAAGAGCATAGTAAACTAGGAACCGAAATTTTTATTCAAATACGTAAAAAAGCTGTTCCTGCAACAATCGTAAGGCCTCCATTTTACAAAAAATAATATGATAGATTACCAAGCCATTTTAGATACCATCACCAACAGCTTGAAACATTCTGCGGTAAAGGGTGAAGTGGCTTCTTATATCCCGGAACTAGGTAAGGTAAAGGATACTAATTTTGGCTTGTTTTTAAACCTAGTTGATGGTGAAAAATACGGCTCGGGCGATTGGGCCAATCTTCAAC
>Ga0209344_10000333_pt1 | contig 88038 bp, 80 predicted proteins | sample Cruoilmetagenom6_FD_187293 | JGI IMG/M metagenome (GOLD analysis project Ga0209344, IMG submission 187293) | Oil polluted marine microbial communities from Coal Oil Point, Santa Barbara, California, USA - Santa Barbara Oil Seep Sample 6 (SPAdes)... | ecosystem: Environmental > Aquatic > Marine... | reverse complement strand
TCGTAGCAGCTGAGCCAGAGCCCGTTGAATACGTCCGCGTTTGCGATGCATTCGGCCCCGGCTTCTTCTACATCCCAGGTTCCGAAACCTGCCTGCAGATCAGCGGTTTCGTCCGCTTCCAGGTTGGCGCAACCAAGGGCACTTCCGGCTACCAGCAGAACACCCGCGTTCGCATCAACTTTGACACCCGTTCGGAAACCGAACTCGGCGAACTGCGCGGCTTCATGCGCGTCCAGTCGAACTCGGGCGGTTCGAACCTTGACGCCAACTACGGCGCTGACCAGGCTATCGTCCAGCTCGGCGGCCTGTTCATGGGTTACACCGAATCCGCATTCGCAGCTCTCTGGGGCGGCGGCGTTGGCAACTGGGGCTTCATCCAGACTGATGGCGGCGGCGTATACGGCTACCAGCAGCGTGAACAGATCGGTTATCGTTACGATGCCGGCGCTTTCTACGCAGCTCTGGTTCTCGAAAACGATGCAGTCAACACCGACTGGGCTCCTGACGTCGTCGGCGTTCTCGGCATGACCCAGGGTTGGGGCGGCGCGTTCGCTCACATCGGTTACGACGAATCTGCTAAGGCAGTTGGCGTCAAGGCTGGTGTTGAACTCGCAGTTGCAGCTACCGGCGGTTCGGTCCGCATGGGTGGTTTCTACTCCGACAAGCTGGTTAACGCTTACGGCGTTGGCATGCTCGGCGAAATCGCTAACTGGTCCGGCGCTATCGGCTACACCCAGGACGTCACCGAAACTGTCAACCTGACTATCGGTTACCAGTACTTCGACGGCTTCTCGGCTGCTAAGGGCGGCACCCTCAACAACGCACACTTTGTTGAAGGCGCAATCTCCTGGACTCCGGTCACCAACTTCAACGTTCGTCTTGAAGGTAACTGGGGTCAGGCCAAGACTCATGCTGGCGTGAAGACCACTTCGGCATCGGGCTTCGTCTGGGTACGTCGTTCGTTCTAATCAAACCTCGGTTTGATCTGATAGAGCCCGGCAGCTTTGGCTGCCGGGTTTTTTGTTTGTGGATTCCAGTCAAGAACCAAGGCCGTCAGCGTACACCGGTTTCTTCGTGCCGCTTTTGGCCTTGCCCGCGTCGAGTGAATGGGGCGAGCAACTGGAACAGCTTCCATTGCAAGACGGCCGGGGCTGTCAAACCATAGGCTCAGAAACCGCTTTGGTAGCGTGCAGACCGGCTGTCAGCCTAAGTGATTTCCTGCGCACAATTGAGGTTTTCAGGTCGCATTGTCCCGAAAGCGGGGGCGCGGCAGACCAAGGCACTTTCCCAAGGCGGAAGCCGCTCTGTTCTCAAAGAGGGTCGGCCGAGGGCGACGACGTGCGGGTCCAGCTCGCTGCAAATCCGACCTGACGGGCAAGAATGGTGCTGTCTGGCGCTGAAGACCATTCAACAATGGAGACGGGTCGTCATCAAAGGGGCTTCCGAACCCAAGATGGCAGGGCAGCAGAGCTGCCCCATCCTGTGTCAGTGGCGGTTTTGCTTGTCGACCGAGGCGAAAAATCGGGTCAGGATTTCAGGAATGCCGGACAGATGCAGGATTGGTGCATGTCCGTGTCCGGAGATCGTTGCGGTCTGCAGCGAGGGGACCCGGCTCTCCATTTTCGACAGCGTGTCTGCTGAAAGCAGCGTTGAATGTTCGCCGCGCAACGCCAACAGCGGCATGCGGCCGAGCCCGTCGAATTGAGGCCACAGGGTTGGCAACGGGGTGCCGAGGTCAATACCCTTGAGGCCGTCGAGCAATCTCGGGTCGTAGTCCGCGACCAGTTGTCCGTCTTTTTCCACATAGACCGAGCGGGCGAAATCGAGCCAGTCCGTTTGGGTCAAGGCGGGGAAGCTCTTTGCATGGGCCTCTGCCAAAATCTGCGCAGCATCGTCCCAGCTTTTAGGTTCCGGCATGCGCGAGAGATAGGCCTTGATCTGCGCCAGGCCGGCGCCTTCGATCACCGGGCCGATGTCATTGAGAACGCCTGCCGCCATGATCCCGGGTCGGGTTGCGGCGAGGACGTGCATGATCAGACCGCCGCGCGAGGTTCCGATGAAGATCGCGTGTTCAAGGCCAAGTGCCGCCATTCCGCTCAGCACATCTTCGGCTTCGACGGTGATGTTGTAGCGGGCGGGATCCTTGTCCCAGCCGGATTGGCCACGGCCGCGGTAATCGAAGCTGACCACGCGACGGGGCTCTTTCGGATCGTTCGTCAGAAGCTGAGCCAGGTCGTCAAAATCGCGTGTGTTGCGGGTCAGACCCGGCAGGCAGACAACCGGCAGGCGGCCTCGGGTGGCGGGATTGCCGCGGCCATAGTCAGCAGCATGCAGTCGAAGCCCGTCGCTGGCAGAAAAGAACACGTTTTCAAATCCGCCGGTTTCGATAGTGGCGGTTGCGCCAGTGTTCCCGTTCGCCATGTCAGATCCTGCTGTTTCGTCAATCGTGCCTCAGGATCAAGCCTATACCCTATTTTTGACGCAAGGCGACAGGCTCATCGGCGACCGAACCTCAGATCAGCCTCAATCTTGGCTGGTTGGCCGAGACGCGCCTTGTAAATCTGGTAATTTTCCATCACGCGCTGAACGTAATGGCGGGTTTCGGTGAATGGGATCAACTCGATCCAGTCGATCACCTCGTCCAGGGGCCGGCCTCGGGGATCGCCGAAACGCTCGATCCATTGGCTTACCCGGCTGGGACCGGCGTTGTAGGCGATGAAAGTGAGAATGTAGGAGCCGCCGAAGTCGTTGATCTGCTCTCCGAGAAAATGCGCACCCAGCGTTGCGTTATACCCCGCATCGCTGGTCAGGCGGTCTTTCGAGTAGGGCAATCCGTGGCGCCTCGCCACCCCCTTTGCTGTGCCAGGCAGAAGCTGGAGCAATCCGCGGGCGTTTGCCGGTGAGACCGCGGCCTTGTTGAACGCGCTTTCCTGGCGCGCGATCGAATAGGCCAGCGCCTTGCCTGACCCATTGATATCTGCGCCGTTTGGTACCGCGCCCAGCGGATAGGCAAGGGCTGCGACGTCGAGGCCGCGGTTCCAGGCAATCTTGCCCACCTGGAGTGATGTCTGATGGTTGCCGCGCTTTTCCGCCATAGCTGAGAGGATGGCAAGTTCGCCGGGACTATCGAGTTCTGCTGCAAGGGCACGGTAAAGCATGTCGGCGCGCCACTCGGAACCGGCGTCCTCCAGCTTGCCAATGGCCTGCACGGCTTCGCGCTGCTTGAATCTGGCTCTGTCCTGCGCTGTTGGCTGGGGATAGGCGATGTCCAGTGACTTGCGGTCTAGTTTGGCGCTGGCAAGCTGGCCGTAGAAGGTTGAAGGGTATTGTGCCGCCCGAGCATAATGCTCGGGAGCCTTGCCGCCGGCTCCGGCTTCTGCGGCGCGTCCGAGCCAGTAATGGGCGCGCGCCGAGGATATCTGGCCGCTGGCGACATCGAGAATGGCGGAGAAATGCCGCGCGGCTGTCTTGGCGTCCTTGAGACCTCGCAGGGCGTACCAGCCGGCGTGAAATTCGGCTTCAGCGATTTCTTCCGGGCTCTGGGCGAGATGGGCCGCGGCAAGCTTGTAGGCCGCCTTGGCGTCTCCGTCTTCATAAAGGCCACGGCTGATGATGCGGGCCTCCACCCACCATTCATCCGGATCGACGAGAGCTGCTCGATCTCTTGGCATCTTTGCCAGAAGGGCGGCGGCCTCCTTGTTGCGCTCAAGCTCGCGCAAGTGCCTGATGCGCAGATACAGATAGGCAGGCGTTGCGTGCCAGGACTTGTCAACGGCCTCTATTGCGGCGTCTGCTTTTGCCGGGCTGCGGATCACTGTCGACCAGGCACGGTAAAGCGATTGCGCTTCAGCCTTTCTGGAGATCTCTCTGGCGTCGTTGACGTGGTCCCTGTAGAGCAACATTTCCATGCGGCGGAAATGGTCGTCCTTGGTCAGGAGGCTGGCGAATTCATTGCTGAATATGTCTGCTTCGCGATCATCCATCATTTGTGTGCGCCATGCATTGGTGGCCATTGTTCGCGCACTCTTTGCGTCGCCGCTCGTCATCAACGCCCGGATTAGAGCAATGGAGCCCTTGGTGGTTTCGGGAGCCTTTTCCTTGAAGGCTGCGATGATTGTCTGAGCCGGCGGCTTTTCGAAATACAGGGCGCGCTCGAAGAGACGGGGCAGTGCGGCGAGGCCGGGCCAGCCTTTGAGTTCAGCCTCGGCATTTGAAATTTCACTCGACGGAACGGCTTCAAGTCCCGACAAGACAATCGTCCAGGTCAGGATGTGACGGTCGAGAGCGTTGACGGGTATGGAATCGCGCAGTGACCTGGCGAGGTCGGCATTGCCGTTGCCGAGCGCCTGCAGGCCGGATTTGAGCGCATTACTTGCCGGCGCGGAGAGTGTGGCCGCCGGTGCTGCCGGCCCTGTTTCGGTATTTTTTGTCGCAGGCCGGGGTGAGGGCAGGGGGATGGCCCCAGAGGGCAGGGAGGCGGCCGTGGTCGTCAACGTTGTTCCCAGTACACCGACCAGACCGGAGCTAAGAAGTAACAGGATAGCAAGAGCGGTTTTCTGCATAGAGCCTTCTGTCCGTGATGACATCCGATGACCGTCTAGACTGCCGGTTCTCGGAATGGTCTGCCAGTTTCAAATGCGGTAACCAATGTTTCAAGGGCCTGGAAGCAGGTGGTGTTCCCGGCATTGCAGTTCATATGAGGATACATTCGGTCGAAATTGCGGGCAATCTGCGGCGGAGATGACCGATTTGACACTCCGAGATTGCCATTTGCCGCAAAAGCGCCGCGAGGCGTTGCGCAAGGCTTTTCCGGCGCGTCTATTTCCTGTATCGCGTGGGTACAAATGAGTGAATGCGCCTGTCGGGTGCAAAGTTACAGTTTTTGGAGATCAGCATGTTCACGGGTTCCCTTCCGGCCCTCATCACCCCGTTTACCGAAAATGGCGCGGTGGATGAGGATGGCTTTGCCAGCCATGTCGAGCGGATGATCAAAGAAGGCAGCACCGGACTGGTCCCCGTTGGAACGACGGGTGAATCGCCGACGCTGACCCACGCCGAACACAAGCGCGTGGTGGAACTGTGCGTTGAAGTTGCTGCTGGCCGGGTTCCCGTCGTGGCCGGAGCCGGGTCGAACAACACGGCTGAATCGATCGAACTTGCCGTGCATGCGGAAGAAGCCGGAGCGGACGCCGTGCTCGTGGTCACGCCGTATTACAACAGGCCGACGCAGAAGGGGCTGTATCAGCACTTCAAGGCGGTGGCCGAAGCAACCAGGCTCCCGATCATCATCTACAACATTCCGCCCCGGTCGGTGGTCGACATGTCAGTGGAGACCATGGCGGCGCTGCATCGTGATTTTCCCACCATCATCGGGGTCAAGGATGCGACCGGCAATCTTGCCCGGGTGCCGGAGCAGCGGATGGCCTGTGGCACCGATTTCGTGCAGCTCTCGGGCGAAGACCCGACTGCACTGGGGTTCAACGTCCACGGCGGTGTCGGCTGTATTTCGGTGACAGCCAACGTCGCGCCGCGGCAGTGCGCCGAGTTTCAGCAGGCAACATTGCGCGGTGATTACGCTACTGCTCTGACCATGCTTGACCGGTTGATGCCGCTGCACAAGGCAATTTTTGCCGAACCCGGTGTGGCTGGCGTCAAGTATTGCCTCGGCAAGATGGGACTGATCAAAAACGTTGTGCGTTCGCCGCTGACAACCGTTGAACCCGCAACAGCGGCCCTGCTTGACGCGGCGCTTGCTCAGGCGGGCGTGACTGGCTGATCATGGCTCCAAAAAAGGAAGATAAGTCGCAATATGGCAAGGTCGTCGCTGAAAACCGCAAGGCGCGGTTCAACTACGAAATTGTCGAGACCTTCGAGACAGGGCTGGTTCTGACCGGAACCGAAGTGAAGGCGCTTCGCGAAGGCAAGGCCAACATCGCGGACTCTTACGCCAATGAAGAGGGTGGGGAGCTGTGGCTGATCAATTCCTATGTGCCGGAATATCTGCAGGCCAACCAGTTCAACCATGAGCCCCGGCGTCGTCGGAAGATCCTGGTCAAGCTGCGTGAAATCGCGCGGCTCGGGATGGCCGTGCAGCGTGACGGCATGACGCTGGTACCGCTGAAGATCTATTTCAATGACAAGGGCATCGCCAAGCTGCAGCTTGCGCTTGCCAAGGGCAAGAAGCTGCACGACAAGCGCCAAACCCAAAAGGAACGCGACTGGAACCGGGACAAATCCCGGCTGTTGCGCGACCGCGGTTAGCCCGGCACGGGTTTGCTGTCGGAAAATGAAGTTTCAGACGCCTCGTCTGTGCCCAGCGTCCGGGCGGCTTTGGCAAACACTGCCTCGAACATCTCAGCTGTCAGGCGGCCGGTGTTCAGATTGTAGCGAGAGCAGTGATAGCTTGAGAATACGCTGAAACCAGCGAGCTTGGTCTCGGCCGCGTGCGCGAAAGCGTGCTGTGAGACTTTTCCACCAAGTGCCCGGATCGTGCTTTCATGGGCAATCTTGCCGAGCGTGACGATGACCCTCAAACTGGCGGTCTGGGTGATCGTTCGGCTGAGAAATTGCCGGCATGTGTTGATTTCTGCTCCAACTGGTTTGTTGGCTGGTGGCACGCATCGAACTGCATTGGTGATCGCGGTGGCGTTCAGTTGCCAGTGGTTGTCAGCCTCTGCAGAGGCGAGTGGACGGGCAAAACCGTAGTTGCAAAGTGTCTCGAAAAGGAGACTGCCGGAATCGTCACCCGTGAACGGAATGCCGGTGCGATTGGCGCCGCGCAATCCGGGCGCGAGACCGACGATCAACAGCTGTACAGAGCTTGCGCCTTCAGGTGGATACCATGTGTCCACCGGACCGTTGTGCCAATCCGGAAACCTGGTGCGGTTTTGGAGTCTGAAGTCGTGCAGCCGTGGGCAGAGGCTGCAATCGTAATCTGGCTCGTTTTTCACAATGTCATGTTGTGTGGCATTCCGCCCGCGGATCAATCGTCGTCGAAATCGTCGTCGTCGTCTTCCACAGGCGCAAAGGCGCGTTGTGGCCGCTCGGAGGGATCACGGCCGATTTCCGATTTGAGGCTGTTCAAATCAATAAAATAGTCGGCCTGGCGGCGCAGATCATCGGCAATCATCGGCGGCTGGGACGAGAGCGAGGAGACCACAGTGACTTTCCGGCCCTTGCGCTGCAGCGCCTCCACCAGCGAAGTGAAGTCGCCATCACCAGAAAAGATTACCAAGTGATCGACCACGTCAGATTGTTCCATCGCATCGATTGCCAGCTCGATGTCCATGTTGCCTTTTATCTTGCGGCGGCCCATGGAGTCGGTAAATTCTTTGGCTGGCTTTGTTACTACTTTATAGCCATTGTAATCGAGCCAATCAATCAGCGGTCGTATCGAGGAATATTCCTGATCTTCAATCAACGCGGTGTAATAATAAGCGCGCAATAAATAGCCGCGGGACTGAAATGCCTTCAGCAACTTCCGGTAGTCGATGTCGAAATTAAGGCTCTTTGATGCGGCGTAGAGATTGGCGCCATCGATAAAGAGTGCAATTTTTTCTCTGGGATCAAACACTTATGATCATCCTTTCAAATTCCCTTTTACCCATCTTGTCGGCAAATCTGGCGTACGTATGGCAAAATTAGATCGATTTCGAACTTTTTATAAGCCTGCTGTTTACCATCATCCTACTGTTTTACGACTCAATAAATCGTGAGGGTGAACCAAATGTTGCGGTTGATACCATAATTCAAGGGGGTGGGCCTTGTTACTTATGCATGGCTGCTAATCAATCAATGAACCTGACGCAAGGCTTGGTTAGGTAAACTGTTACATGATGAGGGCCAAAGCGTGGCTTTGGCGGCAGATAAGCGGGGGCCTGACCGCAAAAGACTTGAAATCGCCACACAATGTGTTTATCGCATGGTCAAACTCCCCCATAGCAGTTTGTAAAGGACAGGCAATGGCCCGCGTCACAGTCGAAGATTGCATCGACAAGGTTGATAACCGTTTTGAACTGGTATTGCTTGCCAGCCATCGCGCCCGTCAGATTTCTCAGGGTGGCCAGATCACCATTCCTCGCGACAACGACAAGAATCCCGTCGTCGCCTTGAGAGAAATCGCGGACGAGACGCTTTCACCTGGCGATCTCAAGGAAGATCTCATCCACTCGCTGCAGAAGCATGTGGAAGTCGATGAGCCGGAGCCCGATCCGGAGCGTTTCCTGCAGACCGGCGAGGCTGCCGAAGCAACAGTGGTCGAGGACGATCAGCCGGAAGCCGCTTCCTTTGGCTCGATGTCGGAAGAAGATCTGCTTGCGGGCATCGAAGGGCTTGTGCCGCCAGAAAAAAGCGACGACTATTAAGCGTCTGACCTGAAGCCCGCTGATCGGTTCGATTCTGCGGGTATCCGGCCAGAAGCCGATAGACAGCTGATGCAATGCCATGCGCCGGTCGTTCGATTCGGCGCATTTTCTTGTTGTGGAGTGCTATTCCTATGATGCGTCAGTACGAGCTCGTGGAGCGCGTGCAAAAATACAAGCCGGATGTCAACGAGGCCTTGCTGAACAAGGCTTATGTCTACGCCATGCAGAAGCACGGCAAGCAGACGCGTGCCAGCGGTGACCCATATATCTCCCACCCTCTGGAAGTGGCTGCGATCCTGACGGAAATGCGTCTGGATGAGTCCACCATTGCCGTGGCGCTGCTGCATGACACCATCGAGGATACATCGGCGACGCGAGCCGAGATCGACGAGCTGTTCGGCGAGGACATTGGACGGCTGGTTGAGGGCCTGACCAAGATCAAGAAGCTTGATCTGGTCAGCAAGCGGGCCAAGCAGGCCGAAAATCTGCGCAAACTGCTTCTGGCGATTTCCGATGATGTCCGCGTGCTTCTGGTCAAACTGGCGGACCGCCTGCACAACATGCGCACGCTCGAGCATGTGCCGCCTGAAAAGCGTGCCCGCATCGCCGAGGAAACCATGGACATCTATGCGCCTTTAGCGGGCCGCATGGGCATGCAGGAAATGCGCGAAGAGCTGGAAGGTCTGGCCTTCAAGAACATCAACCAGGAAGCCTATGACACGGTCACCGGCAAGCTGGCCGAGCTTTCCGAAAGCAACCGCAACCTGATCCACACGATCGAGGACGAGTTGTCGGCGCTGTTCAAGCAGCAGGGTCTGAAGGCGCAGGTGAAGGGCCGGCAGAAAAAAGCCTATTCCGTGTTCCGCAAAATGCAGTCCAAGTCGCTGTCATTCGAGCAGCTCTCGGACGTGTTCGGGTTCCGCATCATCGTGGATACCGAGGCTGACTGTTACCGTGCGCTTGGCATCGTGCATATGCGCTGGTCGGTGGTGCCGGGACGTTTCAAGGACTATATCTCGACACCCAAGCAGAATGATTACCGTTCGATCCACACCACCATTGTCGGTCCATCGCGGCAACGCGTCGAGCTGCAGATCCGCACCGGGATGATGCAGGCGGTGGCGGAAATGGGGGTTGCGGCGCACACGCTTTACAAGGATGCTGCGTCTGGCGATGAAGCTGTCGCGCTGTCCAAGGATTCCAGGGCTTATTCCTGGCTGCGGCAGACCATCGAAGCGCTGTCGGTCGGGGACAATCCGGAAGATTTTCTGGAGCATACGAAGCTGGAGCTGTTTCAGGACCAGGTGTTCTGTTTCACTCCGAAAGGCCAGCTCATCGCCTTGCCGCGCGGGGCAACACCGATCGATTTTGCCTATGCGGTGCACACGGATATCGGCGACACCTGTGTTGGCGCAAAGATCAATGGCCGGATCATGCCTCTGGTCACGCGGCTGGCCAATGGCGACGAGGTGGAGATTCTGCGCTCTGGGGTTCAGGTTCCTCCGCCGGCCTGGGAAGAGATCGTCGTCACCGGCAAGGCGCGGGCTGCGATCCGCCGGGCGACAAAGGCTGCCGTGCGCAAGCAGTATTCCGGCCTTGGCATGCGGATTCTGGAGCGGTCTTTCACCCGCGCCGGCAAGCCTCTATCGAAGGAGGGCCTGAAGCCGGTGCTCCACCGGCTGGGGCACAAGGATGTCGAGGATGTGCTGACCGCGGTGGGCCGCGGCGAGCTGGCGTCCGATGACGTGTTCCGGGCGGTGTACCCAAACCATCAGGAAACGCGCGTTTCACAGCACAAACCGGCAGACGAAGGCTGGTTCAACCTGCGCAGCGCGGCAGGATTGATCTTCAAGCTGCCAGGACTTGCCAAAACCCAGAAGCAGACAAAGGCCTCGCAAAGGATCGGTCCCGACCCGGACAGGCATGCGATGCCGATCCGCGGCATGGATGACAATTCTGTGGTCAAGTTTGGCCCGGGAGGCGCTGTTCCCGGTGACCGGATCGTGGGTATTCTGGAGACAGGGTCCGGCATTACAATCTATCCGATCCAGTCGCCTGGACTGACCAAATTCGATGATGAGCCCGGCCGATGGGTCGATATTCGCTGGGACATTGACGAAAACAACAAGAACCGTTTTCCCGCCCGCATCCTGGTGACCGCGATCAATGCGCCGGGAACCCTTGCCGATGTTGCCCAGGGAATTGCCACAAGCGAGACCAACATTCAGAACCTGTCGATGGTGCGCGTCGCGGCCGATTTTACCGAGATGCTGGTTGATCTGCAGGTCTGGGACCTCAAGCACCTCAATCAGCTGATTACCCAGCTGAAGGAGCTTGATTCGGTGTCTACTGTTGAGCGGATTTATGAATAGCTTGGCAGGCCGGCTTGAGTGACAACCATAGGGACGCGCCGGCTTTTCCGATGCGGTTTTTGACCTTGGTCTTTACCAGTTCTTCGCTGTTGGCAGGCACACTGGATTGCAGGGCGGAAAAGTGGGACGTTTCCCACAGATTGTAAAAGGTCAGACTTAGAACTGACACAAAAAGAGCGGTATACGGAAACCAGATGCTGTTTCGTCGCCGAAGACCACAGGGATTTTTTGACCGGATGCGCACCGCACTCTGGCCAAGGAGGTCGTTTGGCCGGTCGTTCCAGTATCTGATCAAGCGAGTGCTGCGATTGACCGCCACGCCGCATGCCATTGCCGCAGGCGTGGCTGCCGGGGTTTTTGCGTCGTGGACACCGCTCTTGGGCTTTCACTTCATTCTGGCTTTCGCGTTGTCCTACATTCTTGCCGGCAACATGGTTGCTGCCGCCATCGGCACCGCGTTTGGCAATCCGTTGTCGTTTCCCTTTATCTGGACCCTGACCATCAAGATCGGCAACATGCTGATCGGCATCGAGACCGGGGCACACCAGAAACATGTCAATCTGGAAGCGCTTCTGAGACATCTTGATGTCAAGCAGTTGTGGGATCCGGTGATCAAGCCGATGCTGATTGGTGCCATTCCGCCGGGTGTCATCACCGGTATCGCGTTCTACATCCTGACCTATTGGGGGGTGCGGGCCTTTCAGACACGGCGTAAATCCAGGCTTGCGGCCCGGGCCAAGATCCGGCTGCAGGAACTGGCCGGGAAACGGACGGACAGATCGTCGGATAGATCGGCAGACGGGGCAGAAAGCGCGTGATCATAGGCATCGGCAGCGACCTCATCGACATCAGACGGATCGAGAAGACCCTGGAGCGTCACGGCGAACGCTTCACCAACCGGTGTTTTACAGAGGTCGAGCGCGCCAAGTCCGATCGTCGTGCTCTGCGGGCGGCCTCCTATGCCAAGCGATTCGCGGCCAAGGAAGCCTGCTCCAAAGCGCTCGGCACCGGCCTGTCGAAAGGTGTGTTCTGGCGCGATATGGGCGTGGTCAATCTTCGCGGTGGCAAGCCGACCATGCAGCTGACCGGCGGCGCGGCAAAGCAGCTTGACGCGATGACGCCTGCCGGCATGGTTTGTGCCATTCATTTGACGATAACCGATGATTTTCCGCTGGCGCAGGCTTTTGTCATCATAGAAGCTCTGCCTCAGAGCTGATGCCAAATTCTCCGTATTTCTGGTCTTGATCGGGCTAGGCTGGACAGATCGTCCGCGCAGATTGCGGCACATTGGTCAGTGGTGTTGCCGCGAACGATTCAAAGCGCTAGAGAAAGCGCTTCCGCGCCCTAGCTGAGGAAACCAACGCGTGTCAGATACAAAAAAAGACCAGTCCGGCGGACTTTGGGAAAACGTCAAGGTGCTCGCCCAGGCGTTGCTGCTGGCGGTAATCATCCGCACGCTGTTTTTCCAGCCTTTCAGCATCCCGTCGGGCTCGATGATGGAGACGCTGCTGGTCGGCGATTATCTTTTCGTTTCGAAATATTCCTACGGCTACACCAAGTACTCGATTCCGTTTTCACCGGACCTGTTCGAGGGACGGATCTGGGGCAGCGAGCCTGAGCGCGGTGACGTCGCCGTGTTCCGGCTGCCAAGCAACACCAAGATTGATTACATCAAACGAGTGATCGGGCTTCCCGGCGACCGCATTCAGGTCACAGACGGGGTGCTTTACATCAATGGTGAAGCCGTCGAGCGCGAGCTTGTTGGCAGCTACGAGCCGGAAGGCCGCTACAGCCAGAGCGGTGACGTGCCGGTTTACAAGGAAACGCTGCCCAATGGTGTGAGCTACACCACGCTGGATCTGAGCCCGAATTCTCCCGGTGACAACACCCGGGAATTCGTGGTGCCAGAAGGCCACTATTTCATGATGGGCGACAACCGCGACAACTCGCAGGACAGCCGGTTTGAAGTGGGGTACGTGCCGCTCGAGAACTTTATCGGCCGCGCCACGATCATCTTCTTCTCGATCGGGGAAGACGCGTCGCCGCTGGAAATCTGGAAGTGGCCGAGCGATCTGCGGCTCGGCCGGTTCTTTAAATCAGCGCAGCGATGAAGCGCGCAGCGAAAAAAGCAGCGGAAGTCGTCGCGCGTGTTGAAGAGCGCATCGGCCACAGCTTCGCCGATGCGGAGAGGCTTGAGCGGGCGCTGACCCATTCGAGCCTGCGCAGTCCCGCCGGGGGCAATTACGAGCGGCTGGAGTTCCTGGGTGACCGGGTATTGGGCCTCTGTGTGGCGGAAATGCTGTTTGATCACTTCCGCCAGGCCAGCGAGGGCGAACTCTCGGTGCGCCTCAATCAGCTTGTCAGCGCACAGACCTGCAGCGAAGTGGCTGATGAGTTGGGATTGCACGAGTTCATTCGCACCGGGGCCGATGTCAAACAGGTTGCCGACAAGCGGATGCTCAATGTCCGCGCGGATGTGGTAGAGTCGATCATTGCCGCAATTTATCTCGATGCCGGGCTGGAGGCTGCGCGGGTCTTCATCCACACGCACTGGAAGCCTCGGGCTTTTGCCGAAGACGCGGCAAGGCGCGACGCAAAGACTGAATTGCAGGAATGGGCTCATGCTCGTCATGGGGTTACACCGGTGTATCGGGTGACGGACCGAACAGGGCCGGACCATGAACCGGTGTTCAAGGTGACCGTGGATGTGCAAGGCGCCAAACCTGCCAGCGGCGAGAGCCGTTCCAAGCGGGCCGCCGAACAGGCCGCGGCAACCGCACTGCTCGAACGCGAAGGCGTCTGGCAGGCAAACTCAGGACAAGATGATGACTGATACACCTGAAACAGACCCAAACCCGACTGAACCGCAAGCGCCGACCCGTTCGGGCTTTGTTGCACTGATCGGAGCGCCCAATGCCGGAAAGTCGACGCTGATGAACCAGCTTGTCGGCGCCAAGGTGTCGATTGTCTCGCACAAGGTGCAGACGACGCGGGCGATTGTGCGCGGCATCGCCATTCACGACCGGACCCAGATCGTGTTCATCGACACGCCGGGGATTTTCACGCCAAAGCGCCGGCTCGACCGGGCAATGGTGTCGACGGCCTGGGGCGGCGCCAAGGATGGTGATCTGGTTCTGGTGCTGATCGATGCCGAGCGCGGGATCAGGGGCGAGGCGGAGGCGCTGCTTGATTCACTGGCCGACAGGCACGGCCACAAGGTGCTGGTGATCAACAAGATCGATCAGATCAAACGCGACACTTTGCTGGCCCTGACCGCCGCCATTCACGAGAAGGCCAAGTTTGACGAGACCTTCATGATCTCGGCTCTGAACGGCTCAGGCTGCAAGGACCTGATGGAATATCTTGCGAAAACATTGCCGGAAGGACCCTGGTATTATCCCGAGGACCAGATCTCGGATCTGCCGATGCGGCAGCTGGCAGCCGAGATCACGCGGGAAAAACTGTTCCTGCGGCTGCATCAGGAACTGCCCTATGCCTCGCATGTTGAGACCGAAAGCTGGGAAGAGAAAAAAGACGGCTCTGTCCGCATCGAGCAGGTGATTTACGTCGAACGTGACAGTCAGAAGAAGATCGTGCTCGGCCACAAGGGTGAGGCGATCAAGTCCATCGGCCAGGCGTCGCGCAAGGAGATTGCCGAAATCCTGGACCAGAAGGTGCACCTGTTCCTGTTCGTCAAGGTTCGCGAGAACTGGGGCAATGATCCCGAGCGTTATCGCGAGATGGGACTTGAATTTCCGCATTAATGCATGTCCCGTTCGAATGTATTCATTTGAACGATAAGGTGCATGCATCAATTCAAAGCGTGACAGCAGCCCTTTCGCATCCAATTGGATCCGCGGCGCTGTAAGCGGGCAAGGTCATCAGATGGAATGGCGAGACGAGGGAATCATCCTGGGCCTGCGCAAGCATGGCGAAACCTCGGTTATTGCCGAGGTGATGACGCGGGCGCATGGTCGGCATCTCGGGATTGTTCGCGGCGGCCGCTCCAAGCGTCTCCAGCCAGTGCTGCAACCGGGCAATTCGGTGGATCTGGTCTGGCGCGCGCGGCTGGATGAGCATCTGGGCCAGTATCAGACCGAGCTTCTGAATGGCCGTGCCGGACGGTTGATGGAAAGTGCCATCGGCGTTCACGGGGTTCAGGCGATGGCGGCGCTGCTGAGGCTGCTGCCGGAGCGTGACAATCATCCACGGCTGCATGACGCCTTTGCCATTATTCTCGACAGTCTCGATACGCCGGAAGAAGCTGGCGCACTCTATGTGCGATTTGAACTCGCCGTGCTCGAGGATCTCGGCTTCGGACTCGACCTGAGCCAATGCGCTGCGACAGGCACCCAGACCGACCTTGTCTATGTGTCGCCAAAATCCGGCAGGGCGGTTTCAGCGGAAGCGGGGGCGCCCTGGGCTGACCGGCTTCTGGCCTTGCCGGCATTCCTGCCGGATCGTTCGCAAGCCTGCACCGATGCTGACATGCTGGCCCAGGCGTTCCGGCTGACCGGATACTTTCTCAATCGCCATGTCTTCGAACCGCGTGGTGTAGAACCTCCGATCAGCCGCGAGAGTTTTTGTACTGCTGCCTTGCGCGCCCTGCCGCAACCGGGGCACGATTATCCCGCTGTTCAGGAAACCAATTCATGACCGACACGACGGACCGCCTTGATGAAACCAACTCCAGGCCCAACGGCCAGTTCACCGGCGTGGTGCCGCTCGACGTGGTGGCAAAGGAGGGTGGGTTGTCGGTGATGCAGGGCATTCTTGCAGGGCGGCTGCCCGGAGCAGCGATGGGCAGGACACTCAATTTCTGGCTCACAAAAGTGGAGGAGGGGCTGATCGTGTTCACCGGCGCTCCCACGGTTGAGCATCTCAATCCGCTCGGCACGGTGCACGGCGGATGGGCGTCGACCATCATGGACTCTTCACTTGCCTGCGCGGTGATGACGATGATCAAGCCGGGGGAGGGGTACACCACCGTGGAATTCAAGCTCAATCTGACCCGGCCGATCCTGCCGGATATGGGAGAGCTCACCTGCGAAGGCCGCATCGTGCACCGGGGCAGGACCATCGCGACCTCGGAAGCCTATCTGCGCGACAGCTCCGGCAAGCTGTTGGCGCATGGCACCGAAACCTGTGCGATCTTTCCGATCGACAAGCTGATGCGGTGAATGGCGCCTCTCGCCGAGCCGTTAAGCCGGGCTCTACTCGGTCTCGTCCAGCACGATGCCATATTTCTTGATGCGTGAGTACAAGGTGGTGGGCTTGATGCCCATCATTTGAGCGGCCCCTTCTTCGCCGGAGACGCGGCCGCTGCATTGCTTCAGGCAAGCGATGATGTTGCCGACTTGCAGGTCATGCATCTGCTGCTCGGTCAGAATGTCAGCTTGTTTCGCGGCGCTTGATCGGCCAGTGCCTTTCTGCAGATCCAGGATCAGCTTTTCGCCACGCGACAGGATCGCTCCGCGCTCGACCACGTTCTGCAGTTCCCTGACATTGCCGGGCCAGTGATAATCCTGCAGCTGGCGGATGTTGGCCTTGGTAATCGTCGGTTTCCGCAGGTTCAGCCGCTCGCAGGCTAGCGTCAGGAAATGCTGTGTGAGTTCCGGGATGTCGGACAGGCGCTCGCGCAAGGGCTGGCACTCGATCGGGAACACATTGAGATAGAAATAGAGATCCTGCCGCAATGTGCCGTTCTTGATGCAGGCAGCTAGATCCTTGCTCGAGGATGCGATGACGCGGACATTGATCTTGCTGATGCGGTTGTCGCCCAGCCGTTCGAGCGATTGTTCCTGCAAGGTCTTTAGGATCTTGCCCTGAAGCTCGAACGGGATTTCGGAGACTTCATCCAGGTACAGGGTCCCGCCATTGGCAATTTCCAGCTTGCCGGTGCGGTCATGGACAGCACCCTGGAAGGCGCCGCGGACATGGCCGAACAGCTCGCTTTCGAATGTCGAGGGAGAGATGCCGGCGCAGTTGATACGGATGATCGGCCGCCGGGCGCGCGAACTCGACTTGTGAATGGCCGATGCAATCAAGGATTTTCCGGTTCCGCCTTCTCCGGTGATGAGAACATTGCTCTGGGTCTTGGCGACAAGTTCGATCTGGGCCAGGGTGCGCATGATCGCCGGTGATGAGCCGGCTAGATCATAGTGTGAGCGCACGTTGCGGATTTCTTCCTGCAGATACTCGTTTTCCTGCTCCAGCCGTTCCCGCAGGGCCTCGATCTGATCCATCGCCGCGCGCAGCTTGCGTTCGTTCTCGCGCCGTTCCGACACATCTCGGAAAATCACCACCGCACCGGCCAGCACCTGCTGATCATAGATCGGTGTGGATGTGTATTCGACCTGGATGGGCCGGCCATTCTTGTGCCAGAACACCTCGTCTTCCACCCGGTTGACCTGTTCATTGCGGAACGAATGGTAGATCGGGCACTCCCGCGAGGGATATTTGCGGCCGTCGAGATGGTGATGGTGGATCATGGCGTGGATGTCCTCGCCCAGCAGATCCTCCTTGGTCCATCCCAGCATCTCCTGCGCCGCATTGTTGACGAAGGTGGTCTTGCCCTCAAGATTGATCCCGTAGATGCCTTCACCGGCTGCATCAAGGATCAGCCGGTTCTCGTTTTCCATTTCGCGAAAGAAATCGCGTGCCCGGTCCCATTCCATCAAGCCGCGCGCGTGCAGATTTTGCGTCGTCACGTTCTGGGAGCGGGTGTCATAGGCGGCCATGTCGATGATCTGCATCACCAGGTAGGTTGCGCCGCCATGACTGACCGTGGTGCCGTGAATCTCCGTATCGATTTCGCGACCGGCTGTGCTGACGATTGGCAGATCGCGGGTCCAGCTGGTTTTGTAGTGGTCGACCTTTTCGGTGAAAACGATCAGCTCCGGCAAACGGCCGACAAGGAAACCGGCAAAATCCTTGCCGGACAGTTGCTCATCCGCAAGCAGCTGAGAGGCTGCGTCGTTGGCGGCCACGATCAGGCCGCTAAAGGTGTCGAGCGCGATGCAGGGAAGGATGCTCGAATCCACGTGGCCGTGCGGAAGAGGGGCTGGGACGTCCATTCCGGAACATTGCGCAATGCAACATGAAAAATCAACGAAATTTCGTAAATTATGAAAATTCGTAATTATCCGGGCGATAGAAAGGTCTAATAAAATAATTAATACAATGGCTTGTTGTTTTTCACGGCAATTCGATTTTTGCGGACATCCCTGTTTGAACCGTTAATCTTGGGTCAGGAATTAGCGCAGGAGAACCCGATGACAGTGAAAAGTCTAAACGATCCTTTCTCAAGCAAGGCCGATTTGCGGCATGGCGCCAAATGCGGATGTTCCGCTTGCGCACCGACATCCGGCATTCGCGAAGAGAGCACGTTGCAATCCAGTGACGACATGATGGAGCGTGCAATCGAAAGCGCTATCGTGCGGTCGGTCTTCGGCCATTCCGATATCAGCCGCCGTTCCTTCATGGGGCTGGTCGGGGGCGGGACAGCCGCTGCGGCTCTTGCTTCGATCTTCCCGATCGACAAGGCGAAAGCCGCGCTGCTCGATACACTCGGCAAGCCGGAGAAAACTGATCTGAACATTGGTTTCGTGCCGATTACCTGCGCCACGCCGATCATCATGGCGCAGCCGCTCGGCTTTTACGAGCGGTACGGTCTGAATGCGCAGGTCATCAAGACTGCCGGCTGGGCCGTGGCGCGTGACAAATCGCTGGCCGGTGAATATGACGCCAGCCATATGCTCACGCCGATGCCTTTGGCAATGACGCTTGGCGCCGGCTCGGTGGCCGAGCCTTACATCATGCCCGCGGTCGAAAACATCAACGGCCAGGCGATCGTGCTGTCGAACGAGCACAAGGACAAACGCGATCCGAAGCAGTGGAAAGGCTTCACCTTCGGTGTGCCTTTCGAATTCTCGATGCACAACTTTCTGCTTCGTTACTATGTCGCCGAGCATGGTCTTGATCCGGATGTCGACATCCAGATCCGCGTCGTGCCGCCACCGGAAATGGTTGCCAATTTGCGGGCCGGAAACCTCGACGGCTACCTGTCGCCGGACCCGTTCAACCAGCGTGCGGTCTGGGAAAACATCGGCTTCATCCACATCCTCACCAAGGAAATCTGGGAAGGGCACCCGTGCTGCGCGTTTGCAGCGCCGCTTTCCTTCGCCACCGAACTGCCCAACACTTATGGGGCGCTGCTGAAGTCGATCATCGACGCCACGCAGTACGCCTCCAATCCGGACAACAGAAAAGAGATCTCGGCTGCGATCGCGCCCACCAACTATCTCAACCAGCCGGTCGAGGTGATCGAGCAGGTCTTGACCGGGACCTATGCGGATGGGCTGGGCGAGGTGATGCAGGTGCCTGACCGCATCGATTTCGATCCGTTCCCCTGGCACTCGATGGGCGTGTGGATCCTGACGCAGATGAAGCGCTGGGGCTATATCGAGGGGGATGTCGACTACAAGGCGGTCGCCGAGCAGGTGTATCTGGCTTCCGATGCTCGCAAGATCATGACCGATCTTGGCTACGACGCGCCGGCGGAGAGCTACAAGTCGCACGTCATCATGGGCAAGACCTTCGATCCGGAGACGCCTGAAGACTATGTCTCCAGCTTCGCCATCAAAAAAGGCTGACGCATGACCGAGATGTCCGTGAACAAGCGTGCGGCAATCCTCTCGTTCATCCTGCTGTTTGCCGGCCTCCTGTTATGGGAGGCCGTCATTCCGGGTCAGAAGGCGGTGGGAGAGCTGACAGAATATGAGCGTCTGACCGGGGGCGGCGCGCAAAAGGCCGGTGTGCCGCCGCCGAGCCAGGTTCTGCAAAAGGCATGGGAGCAACTGAGCAACCCGTTTTATGACGCGGGTCCGAACGACAAGGGCATCGGCATCCAGATTGGATACTCGATCTACCGTGTGCTGGCCGGGTATTTTCTGGCTGCAGTCATCGCCATCCCGCTCGGGTTTCTGATCGGTATGTCGCCGGTCGCCTACAAGGCGCTCAATCCCTTCATTCAGGTGCTGCGGCCGATCTCGCCGCTGGCCTGGATGCCGCTTGCACTGTTCATCATCCAGGACAGTGAGGCCAGTGCGATCTTCGTGATCTTCATCTGCTCGATCTGGCCGATGCTGATCAATACCGCATTCGGCGTTGCAGGGGTGCGCAAGGACTGGGTCAATGTCGCGCGAACCCACGAGCTGGGCGCGTTGCGGACCGCCTTCATGGTGATCCTGCCAGCGGCCGCACCGACGATCGTGACCGGCATGCGCATCTCCATCGGCATTGCTTGGCTGGTGATCGTGGCTGCCGAGATGTTGGTCGGTGGAACCGGTATTGGCTACTACGTCTGGAACGAGTGGAACAATCTCGATCTCACCTCGGTCATTTTTTCCATCCTGATGATCGGCGTCGTCGGCATGGCGCTCGATGCCATGTTCGGCGTGTTGCAGCGCTTTGTCGTCTACAGCGAATAGGAGAGACATCGTGACCACTCCCTTTTTGAGCGTCGAACGCCTGAGCCAGAGATACCCGGACGGGGAGGGCGGCCAGACCACGATTTTCGAGAATGCCAGTTTCGGCATCGAGCGGGGCGAGTTTGTCGTCATCCTCGGCCATTCGGGCTGCGGCAAGTCAACGATCATGAACATTCTGGCTGGCCTAGCCGAGGCCAGCGAGGGCGTGGTGATCATGGACGGCAAGGAGGTCTCCGGACCCAGCCTCGACCGTGGCGTGGTTTTCCAAAACTACTCGCTGCTGCCGTGGCTGAGCGCGCTGAAGAACGTGACTTTTGCCGTCGCGGCCCGCTATCCGGAATGGTCCAAGGATCAGGTGCTGGCCCACTCAAAGAAGCATCTCGAGATGGTGGGCTTGAGCGCGGACGTGTTCAACCGCAAGCCGAGTCAGCTTTCGGGCGGGATGCGGCAGCGGGTGTCGATTGCCCGGGCGTTTTCGATCAGCCCGAAACTGTTGTTGCTGGATGAGCCGTTCGGGGCGCTCGATGCGCTGACGCGCGGCACGATCCAGGACGAGTTGCTCAAGGTCTGGGCCGGCACCAACCAGACGGTGTTCATGATCACCCATGATATCGACGAGGCAATCCTGCTGGCCGACCGAATCCTGTTGATGAGCAACGGACCTTACGCGCGGGTGGCGGAATCCGTCGAGATCACCATTCCGCGGCCACGCAACCGGATCGAGATCGTCGAACACCCCAACTACTACGCGATCCGAAATCATCTGGTGCAGTTCCTCGGCAAGCACTCGAAGGTCCTCGCGGGACCAACTGATGCCAGCGAGAACCGGCCCCTGACGGTCCATATCGACAAGACCATGCCCGCGAGTACGCCCAACAAACTCGCCGTTTAACACCCTGAGCAGGAGACCTCATCATGACGAAAATGATGACCAAGGAAGACGTGACTGAAATGATATTGTCGGCCAAGCGCACGGCTGGCTTGAAATGGGAGGACATTGCCGGGCAGATCGGCATGTCGCCTGTGTGGACACATTCGGCCGCGATGGGCATGAACGCGATGCCGAAGGACAAGGCCGAGGCGCTGGTCTCTGTTTTGGGACTGCCGCAGGAAGCTGCGCTGGTGCTGCAGGAATATCCGACAAAGATCTGGGAACAGGCGGTGCCGACCGACCCGTGCATCTACCGACTTTATGAAATCGTCGGGGTCTATGGGCCGACAATCAAGACACTGATCCAGGAGGAGTTTGGCGACGGCATCATGTCGGCGATCGATTTCGACATGCAGATCACCCGCGTGGCCAATCCGAAGGGTGACCGGGTGAAGATTGAAATGTCGGGCAAGTTCCTGGGCTACAATTCCTGGTGATGCCGCGGCCTCCTTTCCCACCCTTTACCGAAGAGACGGCGGTCCGGAAGATCAGGGCTGCCGAGGACGGCTGGAACGGGCGCGATCCGGCAAAGGTCGCGCTCGCCTACACGCCGGACAGCAAATGGCGGAACCGGTCCAAGTTTGTTCTCGGGCGCAGCGAGATCGAGGCGTTCCTGACCCGCAAGTGGGAGAAGGAGCTCGAGTACCGGCTGATCAAGGAGCTCTGGGCGTTCACCGAAAACCGGATCGCGGTGCGGTTTGCTTACGAGTGGCACGATGCACAGGGCGTCTGGTACCGCTCCTACGGCAACGAGAACTGGGAATTCGACGAGGCGGGCTTGATGAAAACCCGTCACGCCAGCATCAATGATCTGCAGATCAGCGAAGCGGACCGCAAGTTCCACTGGCCGCAGGGCAGGCGGCCAGACGATCACCTGGGATTGACCGAGCTCGGCTTGTGAGCCAGCGCTGATCAATGACGGATTGAACGAACAAAGGGCGCCTCGTGGGGCGCCCTTTGCATTTGTGTCTGATCCGAACCGGTCAGGCCATTCCGATCTTGCCGCCGCCCTGTTTGGTCACGGCGACGACGGCCGGGCGAACCGGCATATCATCGCGGAAATCGGGCCAGCGGGTGGCAGGCTGCTCGAATGTGGCGAGGCCTTCGTCACCGGGATGCTGGACGGCGAGGAAGACTGTCTCGCCCGTCGGGTCGAACAGCGGACCGCACATCTCGGCGCCGACCGGAACCCGGAAGAACAGCTTCGAGGTGGCGCGGGCGTCGCCTTCGGTATCGACGGCCCAGAGGCCATCGGTACGCCCGGTGCGCTTTTGGGAGTTTCCGTCGGTCGAAACCCACAGGCGCCCTTCGGTGTCGATGGCGCAATTGTCGGGCATGCCGAACCAGCCGTCCTGGGTGGTCGCCGAGGAGAAGCTGGCACCGACTTCGGCCACCGAAGGATCGCCGCATTTGAGCAGGATTTCCCAGGTCGATTTGGTCGAGGCGAAGTCGCCGTCGGTTTCGCTGATTTCGACGATGTGGCCGAACGCGTTGTTGGCGCGCGGATTGGCCGGGTTCTCGTCGCCTTCCTTGCGGCGGGTGTTGTTGGTCAGCATGCAATAGACCTTGCCGGTCTTGACATTGGGCTGAACGTCTTCGGGACGGTCCATTTTCGTCGCCCCGAGCAGGTCGCCGGCGCGGCGGGCCTCGATCACCACATCGGCCTGGCCGGCGAAACCGTTGGCTTCGGTCAACGGGCCTTCGCCGTGAACCAGCGGCATCCAGTCGACGGTGCCGTCTTCGTTGAAGCGGGCGACATAGAGCGTGCCATCATCAAGCAGATCCATGTTGGCCGCGCGATCATCCGGATTGTACTTCGCCGCAGTGACGAACTTGTAGACATAGTCGAAACGCTCGTCGTCGCCGCAGTAGAACACCACCCGGCCGTCCTTGTTGAGAACGCTTTCGGCGCCCTCGTGCTTGACGCGGCCGAGCGCGGTGCGCTTCTTCGGTACCGAGTTCGGGTCCATAGGGTCGACCTCGACCAGCCAGCCGAAGCGGTTGGGCTCATTGGGCTCTTTGGATACATCAAAGCGGTCGTGGTGCCGGCCCCAGTTGTACCAGCCGGCGGGCGCGCCGTAGCGCTTGTAGTTCTCGGCTTCGCGGTGGCCCTCGGGCAGGTCTCCGGTGAAGTAGCCGTGGAAATTCTCTTCCGCCATCAGCCAGGTGCCCCAGGGGGTAATGCCACCAGCGCAGTTGTTGAGCGTGCCGAAGACGCGGGTGCCGGAGGGGTCGGCATTGGTCTTGAGGCGATCATGGCCGGCGGCGGGACCGCTGAGCTGCATTTCGGTTCCCACATGCAGGCGGCGGTTCATCGTGCCGTCGAGCACCGGTGTCCATTTTCCATCCTGCTTGCGGATCTCGATTACGGTGCCGCCATGGGCTGCCATCTCGATGTCGACGAGTTCTTTCGTGAACTCGCCCATCTTGACCTTTTCCTTGCCTTCGCTGTTCTTGACTATGGTCGCCCAGTTCGGGAACATCAGCTCGGCATTGGTGTATTCGTGGTTGACCACCAGCAGGCCGTGGTCGCCTGTCTCATCCAGGGGGACAAAGCCGACATAGTCGTTGTTGTAGCCAAACTGGCCAAGCTGGGCTTCAGCGGTCTGGTTCATCGGATCGAAGTCGGGCGAGTCGGCGAACACCTTGTCACCCCACCGCAGAAGAACGTCCGCATCGTAACCCTCCGCCACATGGTGGGTCTCGTCGACGCCGGCCTGAACTTCGGTGAAGCTGAAAGCGCTGATGCCTTCGGCGCGGGCCTCGTCGGCGATCATCAGCGCCAGGGGGCTGACTGTCGAACCGATGGCCGTGACGGCGAGTGTGCCACCGAGGAAGCTTCGACGTGAAAAGCGGCGGTTGATCACGTCGCCCATCGTCGGATTGGCGCTCGGGTTGCGGCCGACATCTTCCTCGGCTTCGCGGATCTCTGTAAGGTTGATGGCTTCGTCGTCTGGCTTGAACATATGGTCCATGGCTGTCTCCGTCGCATCAATGCGGCTCTGATGCGCGGAATTATACCATGTTGAGTTACAGCCGTGTGACGGGTGAGCCGAGGCCTATTTCCGCCGGCGCCAGTTCCGGCCGCTCGACAGCCTGTTCCCGGATCGGCCAATGCACGATTGCGGCGAATATGCCCAGCGCCACGCCCAGCCACCAGACCGGATCGTAGGTGCCGAAGATGTCGTAGAGATAGCCGCCGAGCCAGACGCCGAGGAAGGATCCGATCTGGTGCGCCAGAAAGACCACGCCGCCGAGCATGCCGAGATGGCCGGTGCCGAACATGATTGCCACCAGCGCGTTGGTCGGTGGCACTGTCGACAACCACAACAGCCCCATGACGATGGCGAAGATGACCACCGAAGTGCCGGTTTGAGGCAGCAGCAGGAAGGCCGTGACGGCAATGGAGCGCCCAATGTAGATCCATACAAGCGCCATCGGCTTGGAATAGCGCTGTCCAATGTAACCGGAAGCCAGCGAGCCGATGATGTTGAAAAAGCCGATCAGCGCCAGCGACAGAACCGCGAAAGAACTTTCGATGCCGATATCGCGCAAATAGGCGGGAAAATGTGCAGTGATGAAAGCCACCTGAAAGCCGCAGACGAAAAAGCCTGAAACCAGCAAGAGATAACTCTTGTGCCCGAGCGCTTCGCGCAGGGCTTCGCCGATCGACTGCTTGTATTGCAGCGCTGATTGCGAGCCGGAATTTGAATTTCCGCGCAACGGAATGGCCAGAAACGGAATGATGAACATCATGGCCGCCATCCAGACCAGTGCTTCCCGCCACCCGTAAGCGTCAATCAGGCCCTGGCTGAGCGGCGCAAAGACAAACATGCCGGCCGAGCCGGCGGCGGTGCCGATGCCGAAAGCCATGGAACGCTGCCCGGGTTCGACATTGCGGGCGAACGCCGCGAGCACAATGCCAAAGGACGCCGAGGCAATGCCAAGCCCGACAAGCACGCCGCCGGAGATGTAAAACCAGCCCGGGGTCGGCGCCACCGACATGATGAACAGGCCGCTGGCGTAAAGCAGCGAGGACAGCGCCAGTACTTTCCAGGTGCCGTATTTGTCGGCAATGGCGCCGAAGAACGGCTGTCCCAGCCCCCAGAACAGGTTCTGTACTGCCATGGCGAGACCGAAGGTCGTCCGGTCCCAGCCGGTATCCGCGAGCATCGGCAGCTGGAAGAAGCCCATGGCCGAACGGGGGCCGAAGGACATCAGCGCGATCAGGGAACCGGCAATGATGATCAGCCAGGGCAGGGGCGGCATGGTTGCGGAAGGGCGGGTGTCGGACATGGAAGGTTCCTCAGGTGTGCGCGGACTTTAGGCAATTTTACCCATTCGACAAGTGCATTTGAGTGAACCGATGGATCAGCAATATTGATGTTTCATGCTCGTTAACCCCGAAGTCGCTCCGCCGCTGGTCGTTGCACTGTCCGGTTGTGGCCGTGGCGGGGAGCGTATAACTGAGACTATTCGATATTTTTTGGGTTTCAGCATGTTCTCATTGTTCTGGTTTGTTGTTCTGATCGGTTTCATCCTCTGGGTCCGGACAATCGTCGTCGATCAGCGCAGAATGGCTGAAGAACTGGCCACGCTGCGTCGTGATTTCGATCGGCTCAAGGAGCCGTCGGCTGCCGCAGAAACGGCAACAGATGGAGCCGCAAGTGCGGAAACCGTGGATCCTTCTGTTTCTGACCAGACGGCTTTTACAAGCAATAGCGAGCCGGACCCGGCCGAGACCGAAGGCAATGCCGGGGAGGGCATACCCGAACCAGTCCCGGCAGCGTCGGGCAATGATGAAAGTCCGGTCCCAGCTCTGGCGTCTCCGGCACTGGCGAAACGCAAGAGCTCTGATCTGGAGAGCCTGATCGGTGGGCGCTGGTCAGCCCTTCTGGGGGGGCTCGCGGTGGCTTTGGGAGTTCTGTTCCTGGCGCGCTATTCGATCGAGGCCGGTCTGCTTGGGCCGCGCGCCCGGATGACGATGGGTGCCCTGATGTCGGTAGCCTTGTTTGGTGCTGGCGAGTTCATGCGCCGCCGCGATCGGCAGGATGCCCTGCCGATGATGATGAGTGCCGACATTCCCGGAATTCTCACCGGAGCCGGTGCCATTGGCGCCTTTGGCACAATCTATGCGGCTTATGCGCTTTACGGCTTTGTCGGTCCGGCCATGGCCTTTGTCGGACTGACACTGCTGGGCATTGCCAGCCTGCTGCTTTCGGCGGTTCACGGTCCGAAGCTTGCCGCACTGGGACTGATCGGCGCCTATGTCGCGCCCTTGCTGGTTTCCTCGCAGGAGCCCAATCCGGTGGCGTTCGGCGGCCACATTCTTGTTGTGACTGCCGCAGTGATGGGAGTCGCGCGGGTGCGTGGCTGGCGCTGGCTGGCGATCGGCGGAATTGCGGGGTCGACTGTTCTGGCGCTGTTGCTGTTGGTGATCGCGACCGATGCGGCGCGGATCTCGCTGGGCATTCTGCTTCCAGCCTTGTTTGCGGTTCACGTTTTAAGCCTTGTGACAGGCATCTCCGAGCGCCCGGTCCCGCTTGAGGACAGGCCGATGTCCCGGCTTGCGATTGCTGCTGTGCTTGCGATCATGCTGGTGTCCGTGCTCGGACCGGTGCGGGGCGATGATGTTGTCTCACTGTTGCTGACCTCTGGGCTTGGCGTTTTGCTGATGGGGGCTGCCGGCGTCTGGCCGTCCCTGTCGCTTGCCGCGCCGCTGTCTGCGGTGCTGATCGTCGCCGCGGTGTTCTCGCTGCAGATTGATTCCCCTGTCGTTGCCGGGCTGTCGTCAGGTCTCGATATTCGCGATGGTCTGATGTTGCCCGATATCGGCGGTTTTGTGCGCAACAGCCTGCTGCTGGCGGTTCCATCTTTCCTGCTTGCAGTGTTTTTAGGGTTGAAAGCCGCCGCTACAGCACCTGTCATGGCCGGACGCCTGGCGGTCGCCGGGATGATCATCGCGGTCCTGACCATGATATCGATCTATGTCGGGATTGCGCCGTTTCAGACCCACATTGTCATCGGATTGTCGACACTGGCGTTGGCAGCGGCGATGGTCGGCCTGACCGAAATTTTCGGTCGCGCCAGACCGGACGACTGGTCGGCACCGGCTCCGGCGTGGCTGGCAGTGGGGGCGGTGGCGCTTGCGGCGCTTGCCGTTGCCATCCTTCTGACCCGGCAATGGATGCCGTTGGGCTTTGCCGTCACCGCTGCCGGCGCTTGCCAGATTTATGGCAAACGACCGGTTCCTGCGCTCGGCTGGCTCGCGGTCGGGCTCGCCCTGCTGGCGTGCACCGGCCTGTTTTTCAACGCTCCTTTTTCGGCCGATGCAATCGGGGAGACACCGATTTTCAACTGGTTGATCGTGATCACCGGCCTGCCGGCAGCACTGCTGGTCTGGGGCGGACTGGCGCTTTGTGCCTCGGGTGGACGTCGTGCGGGCGAAACGGTTATCGCCTTCGGCCTTTCGCTGACGGGGCTGTTTGTGGCGCTGGAGTTGCGCCACTTCATTGCCGGCGGCGACATCATCGGTGCACCTTTCGGTTTGATTGACATGGCGACCCAGTCGATCGCGGCACTCAGTTTCTCAGTCGGGCTTCAATTGGCTGCACGGCGCAGCGATGCCGGGGTGTTCCGCATAGCTTCACTTGCGGTTGGCGCGATCGGCATCGGTGCGATGGCGTTTGGCCTCGTCATTGTCTTCAACCCATTCATCACTCATGTGGCCGTCGGCGATGGGCGGGTGTTCAACCTGTTGCTTCCGGGCTACCTGGTTCCCGGTGTGCTGGCTGCCCTGACGGCTTATCTGGCACCCGCCACGCGTCCTGCATGGTTCCGGTTCGGCTATGGTGTCGTTGGTGCGGTTTTGCTGTTCGTCTATGTCTCGCTGATGGTCCGACACGGATTTCAGGGCGAGAAGATCGGATTCCTGCGCGCTGCATCTGATGGCGAAATATGGTCCTATTCGGTGGCGTGGCTGCTTATGGGCGGAACCGCTCTGGCGCTCGGTCTGGTGTTGCGGTCCTTGCCGTTGCGGGTTGCTTCCGCCGTGGTCATCCTGCTGACCGTCGGCAAGGTGTTTCTTATCGACATGTCAGCGCTCACCGGCGCCTTGCGGGCCTTCTCCTTTATCGGTCTTGGTGTTTCCCTGATGGTAATCGGCAGGTTTTACCAGCGCGTGCTGTTGCGCACCGGTAACCGTGCCGACACATCGGCCTGAGGCGGCTTTTGTTGACAGCAGCGTCAACTGGGGGAATGCTTGGCTGGCGGTTAAAGCGGACAGGAGGCCAAGGGCATGAAGCAGGGTGTTTTCGCTAAGGGCATGGCGCTGGCGCTTTTGCTCGGGCTCGCCTCAAGTGCCTGGGCTGAAGATTTCGACCCGGACAGTGCTGCGTTTGATCCCGAAAGCAAATTCGTGATCACGCCGTTTGGCGCCATCATCGGCGATCCGGCTCAGGTGATCGATCTTGGGACTGACCGTATCGGATTTACCTATTGCTCGGCGGTACCGGACAAAAACCGCGGCATGCTGTTGATGGCTTCCATCGTTATTCCGGCCCAGGATGGGGCCGAGGGCGGCGGGCACGCGATGATGATGCCGGTCGAAGAAGCGCGCAAATTTATCGGCTATCTGCGCAAAGGGCCGGAATGGGCCAAGGTGGCGGCTGAAAACAAGGTGGGTCTGTTTTCCAAGCCGATCGGCGATGTGATCGGAGCAGAGGGTGACGCAGAGCATCTGTCGATCAAGTTTGTCTCCGACGAGCAGAGCAAGGGTTCTGTGCGGATCGAACATGTGCTCGGTGGTGTCACCAAGGCCTTTGAGCTGGGCATCAACCCGGCGCTGAAATATGCGGCACAGGCGGAATTTGCTCTTGAAACCGCGCTGGCCCAGACACCGGAGTCGGCGCCGGAAGAAGACGCGGAAAAGTCCAAGCTGTTCGAATAGCAGGTTCAATTGGCTCGGTGCGACGTCGGCCCGCTGACTTGCAATCGCGGAGGCAAAGTCTTATGTGAAGGGTTCCCCGGCATCGCCGGGTTCTTTTGACACCTAATTATGCTCAAATTGAGCATAAAGGATGATGACGGGAGGGTTTGCCATGACCCGGTTGGATACACTCACTCAGCCCAAGGCCGTGAAACACGCGCAGACTGCAGCGGAGCGGTTTGGGGTGATTGAACGCCCGGAGTTGAAATACACCCCGGCAGTGGCGCGTGAAACCGCGCATCTCTACGATCGCGTGCGCAATCATATCCCGGAAATCGAGTGGCCGGTTTATGCGCCTTACGTGCACGCCATCAACCGGATCAAGAAGGAGCGCGGGGCTGCGATCCTGGCGCACAACTACCAGACACCGGACATCTTTCATTGCGTCGCCGACATAGCGGGTGATTCGCTGCAGTTGGCACGCGAGGCGACGCTGGTCGACGAGCAGATCATCATCCAGTGCGGCGTGCATTTCATGGCCGAAACGTCAAAGCTCCTGAACATGGAAAAGACCGTACTGATCCCGGACGCCAAGGCCGGGTGCTCACTGTCGGATTCCATCACCGGCGCCGATGTGCGGCTGTTGAAAGAGCGCTATCCCGGCGTGCCGGTGGTGACCTATGTCAACACATCCGCCGATGTAAAGGCCGAAACCGATGTCTGCTGCACCTCGTCCAACGCGGTGGCCGTGTGCGAGAGCTTCGACTCCGACACCATCCTGTGCATTCCGGACGAATATCTGGCGATGAATGTCGCCAAGCAGACCAAGAAGAAGATCCTGACCTGGAAGGGCCATTGCGAAGTGCATGAGCGCTTCACGGCTGAAGAGTTGCTGGCCTACAAGGAAGCCGATCCGACCATCGAGATCATCGGTCACCCGGAATGCCATCCGGATGTGATTGCGGTGTGCGATTACTCGGGCTCGACTTCTGGCATGATCAACTACGTCAAGGACACGCGGCCGCCGCGGGTGCTGCTGGTGACTGAATGCTCGATGGCCTCGAACATCGAAAGCGAGGTCGAGGGCGTCGAGTTCATCAAGCCGTGCAATCTATGCCCGCACATGAAGCGCATCACCCTGCCCAAGATCCTCGACAGCCTACTCTACATGACCGAGGAGGTCGTGGTCGATCCGGCAATCGCAGATCGCGCGCGTCTGGCGGTCGAGCGGATGGTCAATCTGAAGAACTGACGTCTGGCCCGGCGGTTCTTGCGACCGCTCGCAACCAGCAGGGAGCATCTCATGGCGTCAACTGCAATCGCTGTTCATCAGCCGCAGGCGGTCAAGCGATCCGACGAGGTCGTGATCATCGGCGGCGGGCTGGCTGGGCTGTTCTGTGCGCTCAAGCTGGCGCCCAAGGCCGTTACCGTTCTGGCGGCTGCACCAATCGGCCGGGGTGCATCCTCGGCCTGGGCGCAGGCCGGGATTGCGGCGGCTGTTGGTCCGGGCGACACCATAGAAAGCCACGTCCATGATACCATCGTTGCCGGGGACGGCATCGTTGATGAAGCGATCATACGGATGATGGCGTCGGAAGCCTCCGACCGGATCCATGATCTGCTCGGTTATGGTGTGCCATTCGACCGCGATCTGGAAGGCCACCTGGCGGTAAGCCGCGAGGCGGCCCATTCGGAAAGCCGCATCGTGCGGGTCAAAGGCGACATGGCGGGACGTGCGATCATGGAAGCGCTGGTGGCCTCGGTGCGCAACACGCCGTCGATCCGGGTGCTGGAAGGCTATGTGGTCGAGGATCTGATCGTCGAGGATGGCCGGGTGACCGGCGTTGTCGCCCGCGACAAGGCCGGTAGCGGCGAAGAGCTGCACCGGGTGACCGGTTCGAATGTGGTGATGGCGACGGGCGGCGTCGGCCATCTCTACGAGGTGACGACCAACCCGACCGAAGCGCGCGGCGGTGGCATCGGCATGGCGGCGCGGGCCGGTGCGCGGCTGGCCGACATGGAATTCGTGCAGTTTCACCCCACTGCCATCAATGTCGGCAAGGACCCGGCGCCACTGGCAACCGAAGCGTTGCGTGGGCATGGGGCGACCTTGCACAATTCGGCGGGCGAACGCTTCATGCTGCCGCTGCACCCGGACGCAGAGCTTGCGCCGCGCGATGTGGTGGCGCGGGGTATCTTTGCCGAGGTGAAGGCGGGCAGGGGCGCGTTTCTGGATTGCCGGACCGCGGTTCATGATTTTGCGGCGGAGTTTCCGACAGTCTTTGGTTATTGCCAGGAAGCCGGAATCGATCCGGTTGCCGAGATGATTCCGGTCATACCAGCGGCGCATTATTTCATGGGCGGGATCTGGACCGACATCAACGGCCGCTCGTCGCTGCCGGGTTTCTGGGCCTGTGGTGAGTGCACCTCGACCGGCGCGCATGGTGCCAACCGGCTGGCCTCGAACTCGCTGCTGGAAGCGGTGGTGTTTTCCGCCCGTATCGCCGAAACCCTGAAGGCCGAGATCAAGCCTGATGCGCCTGCAACATGGCAGGACCGTTCGGTGACAACGACCGAATACATCACCGAGAACGACCATCCCAACATGGTGGCGCTGCGGCAGGTGATGAGCGCTCATCTGGGCGTGTTGCGCGATGGCGAGGGCATGCGCGAGGCGCTCGACAAGATCCTGCATCTGGCCAGGGAAAGTCACTCGGTGCGGTTTGACAATGTCATCACCACGGCGAAACTGATCGCGGTCTGCGCGATCAACCGGACCGAAAGCCGCGGCGGACATTTCCGTACCGATTATCCGCAAGAACAGGCGGACTGGAAACGGCGCACGCTGGTGACGCTGGACCAGGCCCATGCCATCATCCCCGACCTGCTGGAAGGCTGACACATGACCACCGCGTTTCTTCCCGAATTGCCGCTGTTGATGGTTGAGGAGCAGGTGCGGGCAGCCCTGCTTGAGGATCTGGGACGTGCAGGAGACATCACCTCCAACGCGACAATCGGTCCGGAACGGCAGGCGACAGCCGAGATGAACAGCCGCGAGGCCGGCGTGATCTCTGGGCTGCCGCTGGCCGAAGCTGCCTTTCGTCTGATGGACCCAGCGATCCGGTTCGAGGCGCTGGTGACTGACGGCGCACGGGTCCAGCCGGGAACGATGATTGCCCGCATTTCAGGCCCGGCGCGCGGGCTGCTGTCCGCCGAGCGGGTGGCGCTCAACTACCTCATGCATCTCTCCGGTGTCGCGACGCACACGGCGCGTTTTGCTGACGTTATCGCTCATACGTCGGCCAAGGTCACCTGTACCCGCAAGACCATTCCGGGGCTGCGCGGGGTCGAGAAATACGCCGTGCGCTGCGGCGGTGGCTCGTCGCATCGCTACGGGCTGGATGACGCGATCCTGATCAAGGACAACCACATCGCGGTTGCCGGCGGGATTGCGGAAGCCTTGCGGGCCGCGAAGGCGTTCGCGGGGCATTTGGTCAAGGTCGAGATCGAGGTCGATACGCTGGAGCAGTTCCAAATGGTTCTGGATGAAGGTGCGGATGTCTGTCTGCTCGACAATATGGGGCCGGACATGCTCAGCCAGGCGGTGGCGATGAACAGGTCTGCGGGCGGGCGGATCACGCTTGAAGCGTCCGGAAACGTCAATCTGGACACGATCAAGGCCATCGCGGAGACCGGTGTCGACTATATCTCGACTTCGAAGATCACCATGGCCGCACCAACCCTCGATATCGGGCTGGATATGGCGATCGGGTAAGGCTATGCCAGCAGCTTGGGGCATCTGAGCAGAGCTGTCTGGCAAGCGGGCGTGGCCCAGGTGCCGGGGCGGATAACCGGCACTGGAATAGACGTGACACTTCACATTGCGACGGATCGCAAGGCCAATCTCGCCGGGAGCGCCTGGATGATTGCCGCAATGGCGGTTTTTGCCATTGAGGACGCCTTTATCAAGGCGGCCTCAGTGACGTTGCCGGTTGGTCAGGTGCTGGTTATTTTCGGCCTCGGGGGCGCACTTGTGTTTGCGGCGCTTGCGCTATTGAACAGAGAACCCTTGTACACTGCTGACGTCGTTTCTCGTCCTATGTGTATTCGCGTGATCTTCGAAATCATCGGCCGGTTGTTCTATGTGCTTGCTCTATCATTGATTCCGCTATCGGCGGCAACGGTCATCCTGCAGGCAACTCCACTTGTCGTGGTGGCCGGGGCGGCGCTGGTCTTTGGCGAAAAGGTCGGATGGCGCAGATGGGCTGCGATTGTCATAGGTCTGATCGGGGTCGTGGTGATCATCCAGCCGGGGACAGAGAGTTTTTCTGCGCTTTCGTTGCTGGCCATCATCGGAATGATCGGCTTCGCAGGCCGTGATCTTGCCAGTCGTGCCGCTCCGGCCAAGCTCAGCACTGCGATTTTGGGATTGTACGGATTTCTCGCCATCATTGTTGCCGGCGGAGTATTCGCAGTCTGGCAAGGGGTGGCTTTCGTGATGCCGGATGCCGGGACTTCGCTCTATGTGCTGGGGGCCGTCCTGGCCGGCGTCGTGGCCTATTCGTGCCTGATGAAAGCCATGCGGACCGGCGAGGTATCTGCTGTGACCCCGTTCAGATATTCGCGGCTGCTGTTCGGAATAGCGCTCGGGATTATGCTGTTTGGTGAGCGGTTGAGCCTCGCGATGGTGGTCGGCTCAGCTCTTATCGTTGTGTCCGGTCTGTTCATTCTCTGGCGCGGACGGCAGATCAGCGCATCGAAATAGCCTGCCGATAACCGCTCCTGATGCATGCCGCGTTCAAACGCATTCATTTGACCGATAACCTACATGTCATCATGCCAAAGATTTCTGCCCATCCAATCGGATGCGCCGCGGCTCTGTGGCGGCCTAGCTGAACGTGGTCAGCAAATAGATCCAGATGGGCAATGTGAGGGCTGAAAGCAGGGTCGATTGGGCAATCAGTGTTGCCGGGAGCGTTCGCTCTGCACCGTAAACCGAGGCTAGCACGTGAGCTGCGGAAGCGGTCGGCAGGGCGGCGAAAACCACCAGGATATTCGCCTGGGCTGGCGGCAACCCCGCTAACGTGACGCCCAGCCAAGTGAGTGCGGGCAGAACCAACAGCTTGATTGTCGTGATGCCGCCGGTAAACCGGTTGAGCCGCAACATTGCGCTCCAGTCCATGGTAGCGCCGACCGCCATCAAAGCGATCGGGATGGCGGCGCCTGCCAGGTAATCGAAACCGCGCTGGATGATTTCGGGCATGGAGATGCCGAGAGCGCCGATGCACATGCCTGACACCGAAGCGACAAAAAACGGGTTTCGGGCAATCTGGCGCAACACGCCCAAGGGACCCAGCCCGTTGCCGCGAGAGAGTGCCGAGACTGCAAAGACATTTGCCAATGGCACGGCAAACCCGATGGCAACCGACATCAGCGGTGCCGCGTTTCCAACAGCACTCACGGCCACAAAGGCGATCGCGGTGTTGAACCGCCAGGCCGTTTGCCAGGCGCCGGCGAAATCGAGAAACTTCGCGGGCCCGAAAGGGCGCAGCAGCCAGCCCAGCGCAAGGCCAAGTGACAGGATTATCCAGACACCGGTTCCTATGATCGCAGCATCATCAAGCGCGATCGGGCGTGACGCGGCTGCGGAAAAGATCAGGCATGGAAACAGCAGTTCGAAGTTCAGCCGGTCGATACCGCGCCATGCTTCAACGCTCAGCCGTTCCCGGAACACCCTGCCAAGCGTGATGATGCCCATGGTGGGGATGAGGACGGACAGGATTGGGATCATGGTACGGATCGCTGCAGTGCGCGGCGGCTCGCGTGCAGCAAGTCGCCGGTGTTGAGAGAGCTTTAAGTGTCGTCACCGGGCGGCAGGGGTGCCGGGCGGATGAGAGCTTGTTGTCGCAGACCTGATGGTTTTGACAAGAGGCGGGAACGTCGATCGATGTGTCCAGGCACCGGCCGCATGCAAAAAGGGCCGCCGGTCTCCCGGCGGCCCTTGGTTTTTTTTAGCGTGGTTCGCTGTGCAGGCCTTTTATAATGGCGACACAGCCAAGCAGCAGCACGATGGTGAACGGGAAGCCCGTTGAGACCGCCATCGCCTGCAGAGCTGCCAATCCGCCGCCAAGCAGCAGCGCGATTGCAACCAGACCTTCAAATGTGGCCCAGAAGATGCGCTGTGATACAGGCGCGTCGACCTTGCCGCCGGCAGTGATCGTATCGATCACCAGCGAACCGGAGTCCGACGAGGTGACGAAGAACACGATCACCAGCACGATGGCGATGAACGAGGTGATCTGCTGCAATGGCAGAGCCTCAAGCATGGCAAACAGCTTGAGTTCCAGCGGTGCATCGACGACCATTTGGTAGCCGTCGTTGACGAGCTGGCTGATTGCTGTGCCGCCGAAAACGGTCATCCAGAACACGGAGACCAGCGACGGGATGATCAACACGCAGACGAGGAACTCGCGCACCGAACGGCCACGGCTGACGCGGGCAATGAACATGCCGACGAAAGGCGACCAGGAAATCCACCAAGCCCAGTAGAACGATGTCCAACCCTGGCGGAAATTGTCGTCCGTGCGTCCGAACGGATTGGAGAGTTCCGGCAGGTAGCGGGCGTATTCATAGAGGTTGTGGAAGAAACCGGTGAAGATAGCCACAGTCGGGCCAACCAGCAGCACAAATATCAACAGCAGGGCAGCAAGCACCATGTTGATCTCGGAGAGACGTTTGACCCCTGCGTCGAGACCAGCAACCACAGAGATCAGTGCGACCCCGGTGATGGCGGCAATCAGCACGACCTTGGAGACGTCGCTGACCGGGATGCCGAAGATGTGGTTGAGACCGGCATTGGCCTGTTCTGCGCCGAAGCCCAGTGAAGTTGCCAGTCCGAACAAGGTGGCAAAAACGGCCAGGATGTCGATGACGTGGCCGGTCCAGCCCCAGACGCGCTCACCAAAGATCGGATAAAACACCGAACGCATGGTCAGCGGCAGACCCTTGTTGTAGGCAAACAGTGCCAGCGCCAGAGCAACGATGGCGTAGATTGCCCATGGGTGCAGGCCCCAATGGAAGATCGTTGCGGCCATGCCGAGATCGGCTGCCTCGGCAGTATTGCCTGCAGCACCGCCGAGCGGCGCCCAGCTTTCAGGTGTGCCGGCATTGTCTGCCACTGATGAGGAGTAATGCGAAATCGGCTCGGACACGCCGTAAAACATCAGGCCGATGCCCATGCCGGCGGCGAACAGCATCGCAAACCAGCCGGAGTAGGAGTAATCTGGTGTGGCGTCCTTGCCGCCGATCCGGACCTTGCCGTAGGGCGAGACAATCAGGAACAGGCAAAGAAGCACGAAGATGTTTGCCGCGGTGAGGAAGAACCAGTCGAACGTACCGGTCAGCCAGTTGCGCAGATCGCCAAACGCTGCCCCGGCGCTTTCCTGGAATGCCAGGGTGATAAAGACGAAGGCAACGATGGTCAGTCCGGAGATGGCAAAAACCGGATTGTGGATGTCGAGGCCGAAGGGGCCAACTGACATGGAAATATTGTCCTGACCGACCTCGTATTCGGTATCGATCAGGTTTGCCGGGCCTTCCGGCGCCGGAATACCCGGTTCGCTGTTGTCGCTCATTGGGTGTTCTCCCGCTTGTGTTTGTTATGGCAGCTGCCGTCGTCCCGCGCTCAGCCGCGCACGAGGAAGACAGATGCATTGGTGTGGGTTGCCAGCCGGCCACCATTGGATGGCCAGAAATGGTCGGCGACATTGGGAATGTGGGTCGCCATGACAATCAGATCGCAGCCGGTGTCGTTGGCTGTCTTGATCAGCGCGTCGTCCAGATCGACCGCCGGGTCGTGACTGACGACGGTCTTGCCATCGGTCTCGATACCATGGGTGCTGGCCTGGCTTGCAGTGAAGCCAGCGAGTTTTTCTGCATACTCGTCCGGATTGTGCCCAAGCGGGCCGGGCGCAGAGGATGTTACGCCGACATAGGTCACAGGTGCATTGTAAAGTTTGGCCAGCTTGGCCGCCGTGTCCAATGCACGCGCCAGCTTATCGACGTGTGCAAGATCCACGGGCACCATGATTTTCTTGTACATTGGCTTTTCCCGTCTTGAGTTCGACCGGCTCGTCGTCTGCCGATTCTGTTGTTTGTGCACTGACGGCCGGTGAAAAGAGGCGGTCATTGCGCTGCAGCCGGCCCATGAAGGAGCCGACTGCGACAAAAGGCTAACGCGGCTGGTGCATGATTGTAAACCGAAGCGGCCCTGTTTCCCCAGCAGCGGGCCTTGTTGAAAGCGAAGCAGACAGAGAAACTGTGCCGGTATGGAGAGGCCTGGCTACCGATGATCGGCTGGTTGCTCCGCTTAAAAAGGCTGTGTGCTCGGGGTTTGGTGCAGATCTCCAGGTTTTTGGGCTGTGCGTTCTGCTGGAAGAAGACCCCAGGCCTCCGGAGCCTAGCGCCTTAGGCTGGTATCAACCTGTTTCGGATGAAAACGCATCCGGATGATGTCTGAATGCGTGTTCGCGGGAGCAATTTGCCGTGGTCCGGGGCGATTCGGCTGCTGATCGCCCCGGAAATCGGTTCTGGTTCCGCACCGGGCAGAGATGGCCTGGTCAGACGTACTGATTACAGCAAGGCGGACGCGCGGGGCATCTTATCGGCACTCAAAGCTCGCGGCAGATTTGGCGTCACCGCTCACGTACTGAGCTGTGGATCGTGCCGGGCACAGCGGCCGGGTCGCCCCCTTGAGCGCTTCCGGCACTTCCTTGTTTCCAGCACGTGCCGAGGCGAGAACAGTCTCGGGAGCCTCGCCCTTTTCCACCCAGCTTACCAGTTCTCCGAACAGGTCAAAGGAGTCGGTTGCGGGGCCGCCCTGACAATGGGTCATGCCTGGAACCGGGTAGTATTTGGCGAAGTCTGCCGCCTTGCCGTTATTGTTGGCGTCAAGCCTGGCGTACCAGTTGCCGGTGTCGGTGGCCGAAAACACAGGATCGCTCACGCCATGAAAGACGATCATCTTGCCGCCATTGTCGCGGAAGGCTGCAAGTTCCGGGTTCTGGTGTCCAGGAGGGGCCATGACCTCCATCGCGGATTCAGGATATGCTTCGCTGGTGGCGTTGATCGCTCCGGCGTTCTTTTCCAGATCGAAGTTTTTCAGAAACGCTTCGAGATCATCGGGGCTGCCGCTGATCTCGGTCGGCGGGGTGGTGAAGACCTGAGCCAGCGAGGATGCGCCCATCACGGCGATGATCGGCTTCTTGCCCCAGGGTGGAATCGGGCTTTCCAGTTTCCAGAAACGCCAGCCGCCCCCCTCGATTCCGGTGTCCCAGGGGAACGAGCTGTAATAGGGCACGCCGCCATCAGCGGTGCCGGTAAAGCTGGCCTTGAGCGCACCGACCTGTTCCGGCGACAGGCACTGACTGTTCTGGCCTGCCATGCACTGCAGGGTGGCCAGGTCAAAGCTTGCGTTGCAGGCCTGGGTGTTCATCACCAGGCCGTCTTCAAGCCCATCGAGAGCGTCACAGGCCTCGCGGATACCATTCGCCACGAAGCTGAGATCCTCACGGCTGAAAGCCGTGGCCAGTTCTCCGGTCACGGAGGTAAAGGCCTGCACGTCGACAGCGTGTTGCAAGGCGGCTGCGGGCAATCGATAGCCCGGTGCGCCGATCAGTAGGCCATCAAAAGCCTCCGGCATGCGCGAGGCGGCGACCATGGCGTGGCGTCCGCCATTCGAGCAGCCGACGCCATAACTGTGGCCGATCTCTTTGCCGTAGAAGCCTTCTACCATTTTCCGCGCCAACGGATCGAGCGTTGCCACCGCCTTGTAGCCGTACATCTGCCGCGCCTCGAAATCGAGGCCGAAGCGGGCGCCGCCGGCCAGGCCAGCATCTGCGTTGGCCGGGGCTTTGCCGTCGTGACCGGCATCTGAGGAGACCACGGCATAGCCGCGTGCCAGCGGCGTGACAGTGCCGACCCCGGCTTCACCAGCCAACGCCCCCATGGCGGCTTTGACTTCGCCATCATTGCCGCCGTTGAACTGGTGGACGTAGTCGCCGTTCCATGCGTCGGGCAAGGCCAGCTCGAAATTCAGCGAATATGCCTTGCCGTCGGATCCTGTCCGCTCTGCGGTGACCGCACGAATGCGGCACTGGGCGACCGGGCTTTCCTCGCCCGCAGCAACCGAAGCCACATCGGTAAAGCGGACGCCCGTCAACCCGAGGGCTTCGGGCGCGAGGCGTTCACAACTCGTCTGGGCGAAGGCCGCAGTGGCAGTCCCCAGCAACAGCGCGGTGGCGCCAATGATACGTTTTCCCATAATGTTCTCCTCCCAGGAACGTCGTATTGTGCAGCAATATAATTGTTATGTTTCGTAACAATTATCGCGAAGTTGGTCAATCAGGTGTTGCGGGAGGAACCGGTTCGTCCAGCTTTGTGGCCGGGACCCTCGCTGTGATCTGAAGAGTGCGGTACAACAGGCTTGCAAACCGGCCGGGAGGGGCACGGTTGCAGTTATGGCAAGGGAGGTGACCGCCAAGATGAACCTGTTTTCGATGTTGAACAAGCGCGCCGAGGACGGCGATCCCATTCGAATCGGCATGATCGGGGCCGGCAAGTTCGGGACCATGTTCCTGTCGCAGGTACGCAGGCTTGCGGGCATCCACCTGATTGGTGTGGCTGATCTGTCGCCGGCGAATGCGCGCTCGAACATGGAGTTCGTCGGCTGGGAGCCGGAGCGGTTTGCCGCCCCATCGCTTGATCACGCGGCCAAGGATGGAGGCACTCATGTCGGTGATGACTGGCGGGCGCTTGTCGCGCATCCGGCGGTCGACATCGTGATTGAATGCACCGGCGCGCCGGTGGCTGCGATTGATCATATTCTCTGCGCGTTCGATCATGGCAAGAACGTGATCAATGTCACCGTCGAGGCCGATGCATTTTGCGGCTATGCGCTGGCGCGGAAGGCTGAAGCGGCAGGGGTGATCTATTCGATGGCCTATGGCGATCAGCCGGCGCTGACCTGCGACCTGGTCGACTGGGCCCGCACCTGTGGGTTCAACGTCACCGCCGCCGGACGGGGCCACAAATGGTTGCCCGAATTCCGCAAATCGACGCCTGAAACGGTGTGGGACCATTGGGGTGTCTCTCGCGAAAAGGCTGAGCGCGGCCGGCTCAATCCAAAGATGTTCAACTCGTTTCTCGACGGTTCCAAACCGGCAATCGAATCCTCGGCCATCGCCAATGCGACTGGCCTGACGGTGCCGACACACGGCCTTCAGTTTCCCGTCGGCGGCGCCGAGGATCTGGCCAACATCATGCGGCCGAAATCAGCAGGTGGCCATCTTGAGCAGAAGGGGATGGTCGAGGTGGCTTCGTCGCTGACCCGAGACGGCACCCCGGTGCCCTATGACATCCGTCAGGGCGTCTGGGTGGTGTTCGAGGGCGACACGGACTATCTGCGCAACTGCTTTCAGGAATATCTTGTGCGAACGGATGACAGCGGACGTTATTCCTCGCTCTACAAACGCTGGCACCTGATCGGGCTTGAGTTGCCGGTCTCTGTCGCCTCGGTGGGGTTGCGCAAGGAGCCCACCGGCGTTGCCCGGTGCTTCAATGGTGACGTTGCGGCCATCGCCAAGCGCGATCTTGCCGCCGGCGAGTTGCTCGACGGCGAGGGCGGCTACACCGTGACCGGCGGTTTGCGTCCGGCCAAAACATCTGTGGAAGCGGGGTATCTGCCTCTGGGGCTGGCGCACAATGTCAAGCTCAAGCGTGCGATTGCAGATGGTCAGCCGGTCCGGTTCGAGGATGTCGAGATCGACGAGACCACCACGGCCTACAAGCTGCGCCGGTGGATGGAAGGGCTGACTTAAGCCGGCGGCAACCGGTTCAGGCGGTTCATGGCCTAGGTGCTGAATGCCGCACACTGGGTGCAGTACTGATGTTTCCGCCTACAGTTCCGATTGCTGTTGGGCGTAGCGTGTCGGCGGCAGCCCGACATGGCGGGTGAAGGCGCTGGCGGAGCCATAGCCGACACGCTCCGCGATCTCGCCGACGCCTGCCTGCTGTTCTCGTAGCATGGTCTTGGCTAGCGCCATGCGCCAGGCCAGCAGGTACTCCATCGGCGCCAGTCCGATGAGGCGCTGGAACCGGTCGAAAAAGGCTGAGCGTGAGAGGCCTGCCTGGCGGGCAAGGTCGGCCACCGTCCATCGATTTGTCGGGCTTTCATGCATGGCGCGGATTGCCAGTGTCAGGCGCTCGTCTGCCAGTCCGCGCAGCAGGCCGGGCGACACTTCCGTGCCTGCTGTCGAGCGCAGCGTTTCGATCAGCCGCACGTCGGGCGGGCCATCCTGCCGCCCGTGCCGGATTTCGCCATCAAGCAGCGAGGCGATCGACGGATCGATGTCGTCTGCTGCTGCCGGGTCAAGGTTGGACATGGTGAAATTCCGCGCCGAGGGGATCAGCACGAAGTCGCCTTGACGCAGCTCGACAGGTTGCTGACCGTCGACTTCGAGCAGGCAGGCGCCCTCCAGCAGCACGCAAAAGAACGGCCTGCCGTACTCGGCGCGGCGCACGATCCACTGGCCTGCGCCGCTGGCGGCATTCCCGAAGCCTATGCCGCGTTTGCCGAGAACGCTTTTGCCGGGATGGGCGCGGCAGATGGCACCAAGCCAGCCGATGTGGCGGAGGCGGTGTGGCGTGCGGTCAACGATCCGGCATCGCCGATGCGCATTCCTGCAGGCGCTGACGCCATTGCCATGGCTGAGGCAAGCTGAGGTCAAACGGCCGCCCTTGAGAAAGGCAATAGGGGATGATCCGACGCGCTGATCGGGCACGGCGGATCATTGCAAGGCGCTTTGGAAGGCAGGGCTTGCCCGGTCCACTTGAACTATTGTTAGGGCACCGTGATCTCTAGCTTGACGTCAGCGTACCAGTCGGCCGCGGCGCGGATCTCCGCGTCGGTCATGTCGGCTGCCACCGCACTCATTACCTCGTGTGTGCGCTTGCCCAGCCGAAAGGCCTTGAGCTGGGTGTCGATATAGATGTTGGTTTCGCCGGTCAGGTTCGGTGCCTCTTCGATGAGGGCAATGCCGTCGACACCGTGGCAAGCGGTGCAGGCCTCGGGCGCGCCGGAGGGGTCGGCGGTCAGCGTTGCCATGGCGATAGGGTAGGCGTACCAGGCGGCGACATCCTCGATCTGCTCATCGGTCAACATTTTCGCGACCACCGACATCATCTCGTGCGTTCTTGTGCCGTCGCGAAAGGCGGTCAGCTGATTGCGCAAATAGGAGGCCGGTTCGCCGCCGATATGCGGCGCGATGGGAATTTTCGCATAGCCGTCGATGCCGTGGCAGGTTCTGCACTGACCGGCGATCTTCTTGCCAGCGACGGGGTCCCCCATCGCCGGTTCATCGGCGAGAGCAGTCCCGGCGAGCAAAAGCCCGCCGAGACCCAAGAGCATGGCCGCTCTCATTTGGAGTAACTGATCCGGTAGATGGCGCCGGCCAGATCGTCCGACACCAGAATCGAGCCATCGCGCAGCTGCGCCACATCGACGGGGCGGCCGAGATACTCGCCGTTTTCATCGATCCAGCCTTCCGCGAAAGGCTTCATGGTGGCATTGCCCTCGTCATCGATGATGGTGACCATGACGCGGGCGCCGACCGGCGTTGTCCGGTTCCAGGAACCGTGCTGGGCAGAGAAAATGGCGTTCTTGTACTCGGCCGGAAATTGCTTACCGGTGTAGAACGTCATGCCGAGATCGGCCGCGTGGGCGATGGTATCAACCGCCGGCATGATCACGTCGACGGGCACTTCCTGGCCTGCGTATTCATTGGTGCGGGTGTCACCGCCGCCGTACCATGGATGGCCGAAATGCTGGCCCATGGCGGTCTGGTGGTTGAGTTCACCCGGAGGGATGTCATCCCCCATGCCGTCGACCTGGTTGTCGGTAAACCACAGGTCGCCGGTCGCTGGATGGAAATCGTGACCGACGGAGTTGCGGATGCCGTAGGTGTAGACCTCGCGACCGGTGCCATCAGTGTTCATGCGGATCATGCCGCCGATGCCCCATTCGGTGTTGACCTCAAGGTTCTCGGGCGGCGCGACATTGAAGGGCTGGCCCAGCGAGATGTAGATCTTGCCGTCCGGACCAAGTTTGCAGACGCGGGCGGTGTGGTTGAAGCTTTCCTGCTCCGCCGGGATCAGTTCGCCTTGCGCCACCAGGTTGAAGGCCGCAACATCGGGGCTTTCATAGAAGAATTCGGCGGCAGGAAACAGCAGCACCCGGTTCTGTTCTGCAATGTAGAGAAAGCCGTCCTTTGAAAAGCAGGGGCCGTTCGGGATCGAAAAAGTCAGAGACGGGGCAAAGTCCTTCACCTCGTCGGCGACGCGGTCCTTGTTGCGGTCGGTGACAGACCAGACCTTGTCCTTGCGGGTTCCCACGATAGTGACGATGCCTTGCGGCCCTACTGCCATGTGGCGGGCGTCCGGGACAACGGCGTAAAGCTCGATCTTGAAGCCGTCGGGCAGGGTAATGCGTTCAAGCGTTCTCTTGATTCCATCGGCATAGTCGCCGCTCTGCTCGATGAAGGTGAAATCGGTGACGCCGGTGGTCTTGAAGCCTGACAGCTTTTCAAGGTTGCTCGGAACATTGGCGGATTGGGCAAGGGCACTTGAGGTTATCAATGCGCCAACTGCGGTCATGAGAATCAAATTCTTCATACTCTTCCTCCTCCAGGTTTATGAGCCCCTCCCTCCCAGAAGCGGCTAGCAGCAATCATGCTGATTTTCATATGTTAACACTGAGGTTCCGTTTTGGAAGTAATTTATGAAAAGTCTCATTATTGAGTAGTATTGAGTTGAGGGGGCGTAAATCCTCAATCTGGCGTGCGTCATTTCGATACGTATTCGCTGGGCTCGTTTTCTGGCGGAATTGATTGTGACCTGCGACAATGCTCTTCCGGCGTTAGTCTAACTGATTTTATAATTTCGAGTATTTATGGATGTGTCGGCCGCTGGTGGTGTTGCGATGTGACTCGCTTCAGCCGCGGCCGCCGAGCCGCAAGCCGGGCGCGGGGCGCTCTTCGAGGATCTTGGCGCGGAAGCGGTAAAGTGCGGCGGGACGGCCACCAGTTGCAGAGCTTGCGGCACCGGTGGGTTCCACCAGCTCTGCGCCCTCGACGAGACGGCGGAAATTCTGCTTGTGCAGATGGCGGCCTGAAATCGCCTCGACGGTGGTCTGCAACTGGGTGAGGGTGAATTCGGGGGGCATCAGCTCGAAGATCACCGGCCGGTATTTGATCTTGGCGCGCAGTCTTTGCACCGCGGTGGCCGCAATCCGGCGGTGGTCAAAGCGCATGGCGTGGCCAAGCTCCGTCGCAAGGCCGGTGGACCGCACCCGCTGGTCAGCAACAGCCTCGGTGAGCAGGCCTGCCTCATACAAGAGCTCGTAGCGGTCGAGAACGCGTTCCTCGTCCCAGGGAAAGTCGCCCAGACCGAAGGCCAGCCGGATGCGCGCCTTGCGGCTCGGAACCTGCTGCCGCTGCGTGGGCTCTTGAGCCCAGGGCAATAGCCGAGGCAGGATTGCTGCATCCAGCATGGCCGGGCGGCCCTGGCGCCAGTCCTCCCAGGGAAACAGCTCATACCAATCGTGCCAGCGGGCTCCGGTTGCGTAGAGAGCTTCGGGGTTGTCGGCGTCGGCGCGGGTCAGGGCGAGATAGCCAACCGAGACCAGATGCGGGCTGCCTTCGTCCCTGGCTTCATCGCTGCGCATGTGGCGGCCGCGGTCGCCGAAGGTGTAGAGCTGTTCGACATAGCCCAGATGCAGCGCCGTCTGACTTTCCACACTTGCGCGCAGGCTGGCTTCGAATGTGCGGTGCCGCGCCGGGTCGAACTGGCCGAAGGGCAAGCCGTCAGCCGACCCTTCCACCGGCGATGCCGGGACGGCCAGAATGCTCGGCGTCTGGTTGGTCACGGCTACTATGGCAGCGTTGAGGCCAATGCGCAGGGCAGGGATCGGGTCGCTGTCCATGAGCGGTCAACCACCGCCCATGGGACGGTCAGGCGTGGCGGTGGGCACGTCATCACCGGGCCGTACGCTGAGGCAGATGCGGCCACCTTCGAAGGCATCGGCGCCACGGCCAATGGCCTTGATCGCGCGGATCAGTCGACCGTCCCGCCCGAGCAGGGAATCGCCAATCTCTATCAGCCGTGCATTCGGGGTGACAAACGGGGAAGCAGCGCGCAGTCGTTCCGCCAGCGCCATCTCGTCCTGCTCGGGCTCAAGGGCCAATGCGGTGATTGCAGCTGCCGCGGGTGAGCGGGAAATCCCGAGCCAGCAGTGGATGACCAGCGGCGCGCGTTGGTCCCAGCCATGCACGAACCGGATCAGGCGTTCGACATGGGCTTCACCAGGCGACGTCAGGCCGGGTCGGTCTTCTGAGATGTCGTTGAGGCCAAGCTTGAGGTGACGGTTCTCATCAATGACGCCGGGGCGGTGAAAATGCTGGTTTTCAGCCAGCAGGCTGACCATTTCCCGTGCACCATGCAACACAGCGGTTTCGGCGATCTGGTTGAGGCGGCACACGAGAATGTAGGACATGGGTCATGATCTCCCGGGGTGGCGAAGGAGCTCGATTGCCTCGAAACGCTCTACGAACATTTTTTCAACCTCGGCTGCCGGGCGCGGCACCAGATCCAGCATGTCACGGCTGATGCCGCGCGGCGAGCCGAAGAATGCGCGCGCTTCCTTGTCCTCAAACCCCGCCAGTGCGGTCGCCTCGAAATAGGCTGCGATCCGGTCTGCGCGCTTGATCAGTGTCTTGATGGTCTTGGGCATCACAGGAGGAAGCCCGAAACGGATATGAATGGCGGCCTCCAGCCGCGCTTCGACGGTCTTGTAGCCACCACCGACGACGGATTTGAACGGCGATATCATATCGCCGATGACATATTCCGGTGCGTCATGCAGCAGTGCGAGCTGCAGTGTCTGTGCCGGTGCTGACGTAAGCCGCTCGACGATCGTCTCTACCATCAGCGAGTGCTGGGCGACCGAGAAGGCATGGTCGCCGCGGGTCTGGCCATTCCAGCGCGCGACGCGCGCCAGCCCTTGCGCGATGTCGGAAATCTCGACGTCGAGCGGCGAGGGGTCGAGCAGGTCCAGCCGGCGGCCGGAGAGCATGCGCTGCCAGGCGCGCGGGGCTTTTTCGACAGGTGGCATTGATCAGGTGTCCGGCGTGATGGGGTCGCCGCTCTTAAAGGATAATCCGGTCCAGTCTGGCAAGCTCAAAGTAACGGGTATTCCCTCCACCGTCAGCGCAATCTCCTCGGCCAGCGCATCGGAAACCCGGTCGGTGCGCACGATGGCAAGGGCGGACTTGCCGATGGTCGTGCCAAGATTTCCAACCGGCTTTTCGCCGGCGCGGATGCTGAGTCCTGTTCCCGCTTCAGTGGCTGTGGGCAGATTGGTTTCCGCCCGGAGCGTGACAACCCTGCGCCGCGCGGTGCCGCGATGGTGCATCCGCGAGACAACTTCCTGGCCAACATAACAGCCCTTCCTGAAATCCACGCCGCCGTTCTTGTCCATCAGCACATCGTGCGGAAACACATCCGAAAGGGCGAAATCAGCGCCGGATTCTGCAACGCCGAATACAATCCGGAGAGAATCCCATGCAGATCGTTCGCCGTTCAGGACCGACCCGCTGCCGTACAGACGCCAAGCCAGTGCATCTTCAGGAAACCGCATGTCGCGCAGCGCGCCCTGAGGGGCGTCATCTTCCCATCCGGCAATGACCGGAGTTTCGGTGAGCTTTTCGAAGGTGACGGCGGCGCGCAGCTTGTACAATGTGAGCCTGCGCATGAAGTCGTCGGTCTGATCGGCGCGGATGTCGCACAGGTAGCCGTTTTCGCCTGATTTCGATATCAGAAAGTCGAAAAGGATCTTGCCTTGCGGGGTAAGCAGCGCCGCGGAATGGGCTTCGCCGGGTTTAATGGTGTCGACATTGGCGGTGATCAGGTTCTGCAGAAACTGGCCGGCCTCTTCGCCATCCACTTGCACGATGTTCCGGTCGGATAGGATCAGGGCTGGCACGTGCGGCACTCCGGATTGTTGGCTCGAGATCTACTGCGGCACAGGTAGGCGCTCGCGGGGCCGCAGACAAGGGCAGTGGTGATCAGTCGCCAGCCATGAAAAAGCGCCATTCGCCATCGCGCGAGATGCCAATCCGGTAAAAGTTGTAAGCGCCGTAGGCTTTCATGTCCTCGACATCGCCGGCTGTCACGAGCCTCAACAATTCCACTTTTTGAGGCGCAGACAGGTTTTCGAGCGGCAGTGCTGCGAAATACGGCCAGATGTAGGCTTCAGTGGGTTCGTCGGCATCAATGCGGACAAACCCGGTGTTGAGAAGATCTATGAGAATTGCCAGGATTTCCTGACCTTCGGCATCACCCGAGATCGAGCGCAGGTAGTCCACCGGATCGGCATCAATCTGTCCAAATGCAAGCTGCGTCGCGGTGGGGCCGGTGCCAAGCAGCGGGCGAAGCTTTTCGGGTACACCGGTCGCCGCCGCGTCGAGAATGAGTTGCCGCATTCGCTGTGCTGATTCGGGCAGCAGCGCGGGGTCGGTAATGATTTCGACCGTCACATCATCAGCTGCTTCGGTAGGCTCAGTGCCGTCGTCTTTAGCGTCGGACGTGGATTGCGGTGTGTTTCGAATAATCGGATTTGGGGATGGAAGCCCTCCATCGGGGCCGATCGTGGGCTCATCAAGTGGTGGCAGGGGCACGCCTTGCTCGACAATCGCTTCAGGAGCCTGGATCGGTTTGAGCTCACTCAAGGCCAGTGCAGGACCGGGCATGAAGATCACCATCGCCGCAGCGATCACAATTGCCAAGCTCAAGCAGTCCGCTTCAAATCCGCTTTTGCCGTAGCTGACCACGTGGTTCCCCGCCGGTAACCTTATTGAAGAATACGCTCGGGAGAAAATTCACCGGCCAGGATACGGCCGCGCAGTGATTCCACCAGAGCTTCCGCCTGCTCTTCACCCAGCGCGCGCACGGTTTCGCGAATGGCGGTGATCATCGCGGCGTCGGCGATGATTTCCGGCTCAATCCCGTCAGCGGTGCTCTCAGCCCAGGCGTCATGCTGCAATTCCAGAGCCACCTGGAGCTTCTCCTGAATGATCAGATCATCAAGTTCATCGGGCGTATGGGCTGTGGTATGTGTCATGCGGACCAACTCTTACTTACTATCTTGTTAACACCCTAGCATGGCTTGCAGCGTTTCGGCACGGGGCAGGGACGATATCGGTTAACAAAGTGTCAATTTCCGTAGCGTGCCACAATTTCCGTAATAAGTGTGGCACCTTCGTAACGGTATCGCTCCTCCGCGACAACCGCTGAGCCTGTGCAAACTGTGTAGACAGAGGCGAAAGCACGAAAGCCCCGGTTGTATCCGGCAGTCAATTGTTCGCGCCGGCCCGGTTCGTCGGCGGTCTCGCTGTCGAGCAGGGCCTGCATGCTCTCGCGCCAACCATTTTCCCCCTCGGGATTGCACAGATTGCGCAGATACTGAATCGATCCGATGATCTCTGCCAGCCGCAAAAGTCGGGCTTCGTAAGGCGGCGGCGGCAGGTCAGGGGCTGTCACGACATCTTCAGGGCTGTCCTGAGCCCATACCGGCTCTTCGGCCGAGCCGAGAAAAACCGGCGTCAGCAAGGCTATGATCATGAGGAAGCGGCGCATCATGATGGCTCCATACACCAAGTCATGGCGCGATGAAATCCCGGCCGATAATGGTCCGTCTATTTCAGAACATCGGTGTCGGGCAGGAAGGCACGCACCACGAAAGCAAAGGTCAGCTCGTGTGCAACAACCTCGCCGTCGCGGGTGACGCTGACACTGCCGATCTCGCGGCCTTCCCCGATATCGGCAGTGTCGAGAACCGAGCGGACGCCGGGCACCCAGACGATGTCTATGCCGTCCTGCTCAACGCTGCCTTCGCGGCGCAACCAGTCAAGTGATAGTGCCATGGGCTTGGGCCCGTCGCGGATCACAATGACATAGGACAGGGGGCTGATTCCCTCCGGCATGGGGCCACGATAGAGAAACGGAACCGCTGCGCTGTCATAACCAGCATAGGGGTTGCGCCCGTAATCCCTGAAGCCGGGATTGTTGGGCACCAGAACCTCGCCGTCAGGATGGCGATCCTGAAAGCTTTGCCAGGATTCAAGCCGCGAAGGGATAATGTCCAGCTGCGATCCGGTCTTGGAACCGGTGATCGCTTCGCCGGTGAACTGTTGCCACCAGGTCTCGGTCTGCCGATCATACATGACGAGGTCCGAGTTGCGCAGCTTGCCGGTGGTACCGAACGTCGTCTCAGAGCCATCAACCACCCGGTCAAACACGATGGCAGCGTTGCACAGCGGGCAGTAGGTAACCGCGACCGGCCGGCCTGCCAGCGTGTCATTGACGATTTCGTGCCAGATCATGATGCGCAGTGGATAGGCACGGGCTTCTCCGTCGATCTCCAGCGCCATCACCGGTTCCTTGGCGTCAAGGCCTGATGCACCGGACACGGGAACAAAGGCAGGATCGTCGATTGGGGGAATGCCATCGCGCGGCGGCCCGCCGGACATGATGCTGTCGAACTCGATAGTGGATTGCGAGAAATCTGTCTTCCAGCCTTCGGCGCGCCAGCGATCGGGATCGGCGGAGGCGGGCAGTGTCGAAACTGCAAGCCAGAAGGCGCTCACCAGTGTGAGCACAATCGCACCTGCCTGTCGTGCTGCCACGCGCCGTGTCTGTTGCGCCGCGGGCGCGGAATGGAAACCGAAACTGTTCATGACCACATCCTGCCTTGAGTGACCGGCATGCGCCAATCAAGCCGGCTCACATTGGCTTGATCCGCTCTAGCTTGGTGATTTGAGTTCGTCTGCCAAACGCCCGATCTGATCTGCGCCGATGCCGCAACAGCCGCCGACAATCGTTGCGCCGGCGGCGACCCAAGCGCGGGCAAAGCGCAGATAGCCCTCGCCCTCCAGTTCGGCCCGCATGCCGGAAAGACCTTCATTGGCCTTTTCGCTTGCGGTTTCCTCTTCGAACGCGTTGGCATAGACACCGATCTGGGTCTTCGCACCGGTTTGGCTGAAGATTGCAGCGGCCTCGGTGACTGCTGCCTGCATCACTTCCGGACGGGAGCAATTGAACAGCAGTGCCTCGATGTCGTGGCTTGCTGCCCAGCGGGCGGCTTCGGCAACGGTTTCACCGGACCGCAGCTTTGGCGTTGAAGACAGCGCGTTGGGTTGGTCCATCAGGGTGAAAGAGATCCAGAGCGGCTTTGCGGTTGTTGCGGTCGCAGTCTGAATGGCCTCAGCCTCGGCGATCAGGCTCAGGGTTTCGCCGAGCCAGACATCGATATTGGGCGCAAGGTTGTCGACGAGCACAGCGAGATAGTCCGGTGCTTTCGACGCATCGAACTTTTCGGGCTCGTAGGACCCGAAGATGGGCGGCAGGCACCCGCAGACCTGAATGTCGCGGTCCGGGCGGGCGTTTGCTGCTTCGCGCGCCAGCTTGCCCGACAATGCGATGAGCGAGGCTCCTTCGCTCTGAAAGCGGTCTTCGCCAATGTGGAACGGCACAAGCGCATAGGAGTTGGTGGTGATCGCGTCGGCACCGGCGTCGATAAACTCTTCGTGAACCTGACGCACGATCTCGGGGCTTTCCATCAGCGCCAGCGCTGACCATTCGGGCTGCACAAGGCGGGCGCCGAGCCTGGTCAGTTCACGGCTCATGCCGCCATCGAGGATCCTGAGGGTCTGGGCCATGCAAAGTCTCCTTTATTGCCGGATTACAGGCGTTGGGCAGCGAGATGGCTGACAGTCAGCCTTAGGTAAAGGGTGCAGTGCGCTGCTCAAGTTTAGCCGTTGAAAGTGTGAGTCGGAAGCAAAGGTCAATGCCGGTTTGTCCTGCAGGAGGCGGGCCGCAACAACCGTGGTGGGTGCCGGTATACAAAAAGTGCCTACTTGCAGCTTTTCATGAGTTCCATATCTGGGCCCGGTACCTCGCTGAAACCATGTCGTGGCGTATCCTCCCAAGCTTCGCCAGGCGTCGGTTTTACGGTCGAAATTACCGCCTGAAAGGCTCTGATAATGTTGTTTGAAAAACTCAACTGGCGCTATGCCACGAAGAAAATGAACCCGGAGAAAAAGGTCTCCGACGACAAGGTCGAAAAGATCGTCGAAGCAGCGCGGCTGGCGCCGACATCCAGCGGCCTGCAGCCGTTCGAGATCATTGTCGTTACGGACCCTGACGTCCGGGCGAAGATCCGCGCAGCCGCATGGGACCAGGCACAGATCACTGACGGATCGCATCTCCTCGTCTTCGCCGCCTGGGACAACTACACCGAAGACCGTATCAACGCGATGTTCGACCAGGTCAATGAAGAGCGCGGCGGCACCAATGAAGGCTGGGAAGCCTATCGGCAGAAGCTGCTTGCGGGCTACGTGCCGCGTGATGCGGAAGTCAATTACGAGCATGCCGCCCGACAGGCCTATATCGGCATGGGCATGGCGCTCACCGCCGCAGCTTTCGAAGCTGTGGATTCGACGCCGATGGAAGGCTTTGATCCGAACCAGGTGGACGAAATTCTCGGGCTTAGGGCGCGTGGCTTGCGTTCGGTGACACTGGTGCCTCTGGGGTATCGTGACGCTGAAAATGACTGGCTCGCCAATCTGAAGAAGGTTCGCCGCCCGAAGGAAGATTTCGTCAGCTTCGTTTAAGACCAGAATGCCGCGCGTCCATCAGGGCGCGCGGCGCTTTTCGTCATGGATCCGGGAGCGCTTGCGCCAGCATGTCCATGCACGAGGTCATGCTTTCCGGCACCGGCAATTCACGGATCTGCTCGGGTGCGAACCAACCCACAGCCTTTGCGTCATCCAGCGCCACTGCGGTTCCACCGGGATCATCGGCGAGAAACACGGTCAGGAAAAAATCCGAGTTTTTGTCGTCAGAGCTGAGATCAAAGGTCATGAAGGGGCGGGGATTGCTGGCTTTCAGCCCGGTTTCCTCCTCCAGTTCGCGCAGGGCCGCGGCCTCCAGTGCCTCGCCGGGATCGACGCGGCCACCGGGAAAAGCATACATGTGTTGGGCTGGCGGATTGGCGCGCAACACCAACAGATATTTGCCGTCGCGTTCCAGCGCCACAGAGACTGCCAGTGCCGGGCCGTCTCTGGTGTCATCTGTCCGAGCTGTCATTGCTTGACCCTGTTCCTGGCTTGCGTCATGGATTGCCAATGTGTGGACGTTTCTCATTAACAGCAACCCCGGAACAGGTGCAGGAGCTGTTCGGGCTCGAGGAAATCGAGGATTTCCCGCCGCGTTACAATATTGCGCCGACCCAGCCGATCCTGATCATCGCCGGTGACCGCCGCCGCGAGGAGGGTGACAACCGCACGGATCGCCGAGCGCTGCTGGCGCGCTGGGGATTCCTGCCCGGCTGGGTCAAGGATCCGGCTGATTTTCCGCTGCTGATCAATGCGCGCTCTGAAACAGCGGCCGAAAAAGCTTCGTTTCGCGCGGCCATGCGGCACCGCCGTGTGCTGATCGCGGCATCCGGGTTTTACGAATGGCACCGTCCGGGCAAGGGCTCGAAGGAAAAGTCCACGCCCTACTGGATCAAGCCCAGACAGGGCGGCATCGTCGCTTTTGGCGGGCTGATGGAAACCTATATGAGCGCCGACGGGGCCGAGATGGACACAGCTGCCGTGCTGACCGTCGGGCCCAACCGGGAGATTGCACCGATTCATGACCGGATGCCGGTGGTGATCCAGCCGGAGGATTTTTCGCGCTGGCTCGATTGCCTCAACCAGGAGCCGCGGCATGTCGCCGATCTGATGGCGCCGGCGCCGGATGATTATTTCGAGGCCATTCGTGTCTCCGATCTGGTCAACAAGGTTGCCAATTCCGGCCCCGAGGTGCAAGAGCCGGCCACAGACGAACCCGTCCCGCCGGAGCAGAAAAAGGCGGCCCGCAAACCCAAGGTCGCAGATCCGGCCGATGACCAGATGAAACTGTTTTGATCCGATGACCCCTCTTTTTGCTCCTGCCTTCTCCGGCCTGCTGCTTGGCGGCTCGCTGATCATTGCCATTGGTGCCCAGAATGCCTTCATTCTGCGGCAGGGGTTGCTGAGGCAGCATGTGTTCATCCTGTGCCTGATCTGCGCGCTGTCGGATGCGGCGCTGATCGGGCTTGGCGTTGCCGGGCTTGGCGCAATCATCTCGGGCTCGGAAATCCTGATTGGCGTGGTCACGCTCGGTGGCGCGGTGTTTCTTGCGGTCTATGCGTTTCTTGCGCTGAAGCGGGCGATCTCGCCGTCCGGACTTGAGGCGGCGAAAACCGGTTCCGGATCGCTGAAAGCGGCGGTGCTGACCGTTCTCGCCTTCACCTTTCTCAACCCGCATGTCTATCTCGACACGGTGCTCCTGGTCGGTGGGCTGAGCGCACGCTATGAGGGCACTGCGCGGCTGGCCTTTGCCATTGGCGCCATGTCGGCCTCGTTCATCTGGTTCTTCGGGCTCGGCTATGGTGCGCGGGTGCTGGAGCCGCTGTTTGCCAAGGCTTCGGCCTGGCGGGTGCTCGACGGGCTGATCGCGCTGGTGATGGCGGCCTTGTCGATCTCGCTGCTGGTGCGGTTTTTTGCTGGCTGAAAGCCGCTCTTGCGCATCTTGACCGGGCCGGTTCAATCGGTGATAAGACCAGCATGAAAACGGCACACGGCGCACGCGCCACCTGCATCTGCGGCATCATTATTCGCTAGCGCTTCGCTGGCTCGGCCGTTTTCGTCTTCTCACCATACAGGACAAACGACCCGGGCCAGGGTGCTGGCATCGGGAGTGGACATGACAGACCTCAAATTCTGGAACACGCTGACGCGGGTCAAGGAAGAGTTCAAGCCGATCGATCCGGACAATGTGCGGATGTATGTCTGCGGCCCTACGGTCTATGACTTTGCGCATATCGGCAATGCGCGGCCGGTGATCGTGTTCGATGTGCTGTTCCGGCTGCTCCGCCATGTCTATGGCGAGGACCACGTCACCTATGTGCGCAACATCACCGACGTTGACGACAAGATCAACGCCCGGGCGCTTCGCGATTATCCCGATCTGCCGCTCAACGAGGCGATCGCGAAAGTCACCGAGAAAACCGCTGATCGCTTCCACAAGGATGCCGCGGCACTCGGCTGCCTCCAGCCGACGTTCGAACCGCGCGCCACGGCCCATATCGACGGCATGGTCAAGATGATCCAGACGCTGATCGACAAGGGCAACGCTTATGTGACCACGGGCCGGGAAGGACGCGAGGTGCTGTTTTCTGTCGGCTCGATGCCGGACTACGGCAAGCTGTCGAACCGCAAACTCGAGGACCAGCAGGCCGGCGCCCGCATCGCGGTGGAGGAGCACAAGCGCAATGCGGCCGATTTCGTGCTGTGGAAGGAAAGTATGTCGTCAGAGCCTGGTTGGGATGGTGAGTTTGTTCCCGCACCAAGTGAAGGATGGGAAGCTGAGTTCGTAATATCTGAAAAGGAACGTCGGGCTATTGGTGCGAACTCTCGCATAATCACCATCCACGGCCGCCCCGGCTGGCACATCGAATGCTCGGTGATGAGCGATCAACTGCTTTGGCAAGATCCCAAGCAGGCGGGGAAGCTGTCGGAGGCAGCTTTGGCTCAGCCGCACAAATTCGACATCCACGGGGGCGGGCTCGACCTGATCTTCCCGCACCACGAAAACGAGATCGCCCAATCCTGCTGCGCCCACGGCAACGACCGGATGGCCAATCTCTGGATGCACAACGGCTTCCTGCAGGTCGAAGGCAAGAAGATGTCGAAATCCGACGGCAATTTCGTCACGATTGCGGAGCTGCTGGAGACCGACAAGTTCGGCGGGCGCAAATGGCCGGGCGAGGTGCTGCGGCTGGCCATGCTGATGACGCATTATAGGGAGCCGATTGATTTCAGCGTGAAGCGGCTGGAGGAGGCTGCTGGCAAGCTCTATGACCTGAATATTGCTTGCCACGAAGCCCCAATTCAAGAACTGCCGCAATCGGTTGCCGACGCGCTCGCCAATGATTTGAATTTCTCGCAAGCGCTTGTTGCACTTTTCGAATTGCGCAATGAAATCAATAACCCTGATAAACACGAGATAACGGTTCAAAAGGCCGGCGAACTTCGGTCTGCGCTCGAATTCCTGGGTTTGTATTATTCAGGAACGTCTTCCGATTTGTTCGGTTTCGTGGTCAAGGATTATCCAAGTGATGCTGAAGTATCGGCATGGATTAACGCCCGCCTTGAGTTCATCAAAGCGAAGAACTGGGCCGAAGCCGACAAGATCCGTGATGATCTGCTTGAACAAGGCATACAGCTGAAGGACAGCAAAGATCCGGTAACCGGTGAGCGGGTGACGACCCGGGAGGTCAAGCGGTGACCAGTGAACTCAAGATGATGCTCGATCATGTCAGTCTCAGCGTTGCCGACATGGACCGGGCGAAGCGGTTTTATGCGGCCATTCTCGTTGAGCTTGGCATGGAACTGGTGGGTGAGGTGACGGCGGAGCAGACCGGGTCTGTCGCCCATGCCGGGTTTGGCATCGGACGCAAGGGGCAGCTCTGGCTTTCAGGCGACGGCCCGCAGACGCCGCATGCCCATATCTGCTTTCGCACGGACTCGCGCGCAGCGGTTCGCGCCTTTCACGCGGCCGGGCTTGCCAATGGCGGGAGCGACAATGGCGCGCCGGGCATACGCGAGATCTATCATCCGGAATACTACGCGGCTTTCATCACCGATCCGGAAGGCCACAATATCGAGGCCGTCTGCTTTGAGCCGGAGGATGAAGCATGACGTCACCTCACACAGGCGGATGCCAATGCGGCGCGGTGCGGTTCCGGCTTGAGGGGCAACCGGGCACCTCGTCAGTGTGCTATTGCCGGATGTGCCAGAAGGCGTCGGCGAGCCATGCGCTGGCGCTGGTGTCTGTCGGCGAGGACGGCATGACCTGGACACGGGGCGAGCCGTCCTGGTTTCAAAGCTCGAACGCAGCACAACGCGGGTTTTGCAGCGCCTGCGGAACGCCGCTCGCCTATGACGCGCCGGATGGGTTGGCGCTGTCGGTGTTGGCATTTGACGATCCCGACGCAGTGGCGCCGACGATTGCTTACGGTGTTGAAGCCAAGCGGCCATGGTGCGACGCCATTCCCGCGCTGCCCCAACGTCACACGCTTGAAGATCCGGACGCGGTTTCGTTTCTCAAAACGCTGGTCAGTTTCCAGCATCCGGATCATGACACTGTCGAATGGCCATCGGAGCGCAGGCAATGAGCGAGCGCAGGCCCGGAACCGAAATGCCGAAATGGCTGCTTTACGGCCTGATCGGCAAGGGCGTTCTTGTCGTTGTGGTGACGGCTGCGGTTGTCATCTGGGTCAACTGGGGTTGAGTATGAACAACTCACCTAGTTCGTACCCGAAGACCGAACCGCTCGAGCATGCTGGTGTGCGGGCGGGATTTGCGTTGTTCTGTCCCCGGATTGACGGGCTGCTCCGGGTGTAGAAAGAATTTGCAGAAAAAACAGATGTTTGATGGTTCGGGCATGCCCCGATAGTTCCGGAAAGAGATCATGAGTAAAGACCGCATCTACCTGTTCGACACGACACTGCGCGACGGTCAGCAGACGCCGGGGATCGATTTTTCCGTCGAAGACAAGATCGCCATTGCCAAGATGCTGGATGATTTCGGCATTGATTATGTCGAGGGCGGCTATCCCGGCGCCAACCCGACGGACACCGAGTTCTTTGCCAGGAGCCGCACCGAGAAGGCATCGTTTGTGGCCTTCGGCATGACCAAGCGGGCCGGCATTTCGGCGTCGAATGATCCCGGGCTTGCCGGGCTGATCCAGGCAGCGGGCGATGCGGTGTGTCTGGTCGCCAAAAGCTGGGATTACCATGTGAAAGTGGCGCTCGGCTGCACCAATGAGGAAAATCTGGACTCGATTTCGGACTCCGTGAAAGCCGTGGCAGCAGCGGGCAAGGAAGCGATGGTCGATTGTGAGCATTTCTTCGATGGCTACAAAGCCAACCGTGAGTACGCAGTGGCCTGCGCAAAGGCTGCTTTTGAAGCCGGCGCGCGCTGGATCGTGCTGTGTGACACCAATGGCGGCACCCAGCCTTCCGAAATTCGCGATGTGGTTACAGCACTGATCGCTGAAGGCATCCCCGGCGACCGGCTGGGCATCCACGCGCACAATGACACCGGCCAGGCGGTGGCCAATTCGCTTGCCGCGGTGGAAGCCGGGGTGCGGCAAATCCAGGGTACGCTCAACGGCATCGGCGAACGTTGCGGCAATGCCAACCTGATCACGCTGATTCCGACATTGATGCTCAAGCCGGCGTTTTCCGGCCGGTTCGAGACCGGAATTGTGCCTGAGAAACTTGCCGAACTGACCCAGCTCAGCCACGGTTTTGACGAGCTGCTCAACCGCTCTCCTGCCACCCAGTCGCCCTATGTCGGGGCGTCGGCGTTTGCCACCAAGGCCGGCATTCATGCCTCGGCGCTGCTGAAAGATCCGCGCACCTATGAGCATGTGCCGCCCGAAAGTGTGGGCAATTTCCGCAAGGTCATGGTCTCCGACCAGGGCGGAAAATCCAACTTCATCAACGCGCTGAAACGGCGCGGCATCGAGGTTGGCAAGGCTGATCCGAAGCTCGACAAGCTCATCAGCATCGTCAAGGAACGCGAAGCGACCGGATATGCCTATGAGGGTGCGGATGCGAGTTTTGAGCTGCTGGCGCACCGGACGCTGGGGCGGGTGCCGGAATTCTTCTCGGTGACCAGCTTCCGGGTGATGGTGGAGCGGCGGTTCAATGCGATGGGGCAGATCACAACGGTTTCGGAAGCCGTGGTCAAGCTGGTGGTCGATGGCCACGAGATGATGTCGGTCGCCGAAGGCCACGGACCGGTCAATGCGCTCGATATCGCGCTCAGGAAGGATCTGGGCGTCTACCAGTCGGAGATCGCCGATCTCGAGCTGGTCGACTACAAGGTGCGTATCCTCAATGGCGGCACCGAGGCGATCACGCGGGTGCTGATTGAATCCGCCGACAGCGATGGCGGGCGCTGGTGGACGGTGGGTGTCTCCGACAACATCATCGATGCCTCGTTCCAGGCGCTGATGGATTCGGTCGTATTCAAACTGATGAAGAACCGTGATCTGGCTGGCAAGGTGGCGGCGGAGTAGTGCGCTCCGCCGGTTCCGGCAAATTTGAGCGAAGCATTTTCGAGGTCAGCATGAAATTCCGTTACTGGCTTTTAGGCGTGATCGTTGCCGTAGGCACAACTGCGGCCTATGTGTCGCATCTGGCGACTGCGCCGGATCGGTACATTCTCTCCGGTGGCAGCATTCTGACCATGGACGCAGAGATGCCGAGGGTTGAAGCCATTGCGGTGTCCGACGGCGTTATCATCGACCGGGGAGAGCTTGCCGCTCTGCGGGCAAAACATCCAGGAACCGAGGAGCTTGATCTCGAAGGGCAAACGCTGTTGCCGGGCCTGATCGAGCCACACACCCATCCGATTGCCTCCGCGCTGCTGGGCGCGGTGGTCGATGTCAGCGGTTTCACCTATTCGAACCGGGCCGACATCATGGCGGCCCTTGCGGAGGCTGGCGATGGTCTGGCCCTGACCCCGTGGCTGATTGCCTATGGCTGGGATCCGGTCGCCGTGGCCGACCTTGCGCCGCCAAGTCTTGCTGAGCTGGATGCGATCGCGCCCGAGCGGCCGATGATCGTGCTGACGCAGATGATGCATGAGGCCTTCGTCAATACCGCAGCATTAGAAGCTGCCGGGATCAGCATGGAGGGCGAACCGGAAACGCGTCACGGCGTGCTGCGCGATGCTGATGGCCATCCCACCGGGGTCTTGCGTGAGCTTGATGCCATCAACGCAGTGCTTGGCCATGTGCCGCCGGCGGCCGATCCAGTGGTGGAACTTCTGCTGCGACGCCAATACGCGGCCTATGCAAAAGCCGGTTACACCACCATCGGTATCACCGGTGCTGTTGGCCGGCATGCTGATCCGGTGGGGCTGATCGAGCGGATTTCCGGAGCGGCATCGCCGCTGCGCAGTTTTGTCTACCTTCTGCCCGAGCAGCTTGATCGCCTGCCGCTTGGCGGTGATGCCGATTTTGCTGTTCTGGGCGCGAAGTTCTGGATGGACGGATCGCCTTTTACAGGCGGGGCCGCATCAAGCGAGCCCTATGAGGATACAGAGCTGACCACCGGTCGCCTGGGCATCCCGCACAGCCATCTGGCGGGGCTGGCGATGGACCAGAGTCATTTTGTCAGCGAGGTGTCGCGGCTGCACGAGCTGGGGTTCCAGATCGCCGTGCATGCGCAGGGCGAGCGCGCAATCGATGCCGCGCTGTCTGCAATCGACGCTGCCCAGACGGCGATGCCGCGGCCTGATACCCACCACCGGATCGAGCACAATGCGCTGATCACCCGAGAGCAGATCCGCAGGGCAGGGACGCTTGGGGTCTCGCTGGGCTTCTTCATCGACCATATCTACTATTACGGTGATGCCCTGCCGGAGCTGTTTGGAGCGGAGCGGGCCGATCGGTACATGCCGATGCGATGGGCCGTTGAAAACGGCGTCGTCACCAGCTTGCACGGCGATCATCCGGCCTCGCCGATCGGGCCGCTGACAAGCCTGCGCAGTGCGACCACGAGGCTGTCGCGCTCTGGAGCGACGCAGACGGCGCCCGGACAGAGTGTTTCGATAGAGGATGCCTTGATGGGGATGACCCTCAATGCGGCGCGGCAAGTGGGACAGGAGAAATTGGTTGGGTCTCTGGAGATCGGCAAGCTTGCCGATTTTACTGTGCTGTCGGGCGACCCGACGGCGATTGCGCCGCAGGATCTCACCAATCTGCAGGTGACGCAGACATGGCGGAACGGTCAACCGGTCAATACGGCGATCATCAGCTGGCTGAAGCCAGGTCTTGTAGCAGCTGCCGTGTGGAGCATGGTGACCAACTGAACCGGGCCGTGGTTAGCGCGTGGCGGACCTTCAGCAATGCGCGGTGATGAGGTCTGGCCTTGTCGGGACTGTTCAGCGGAATGAATTTGCCCATTCATACGGGTTGCCATAAGCGTCTGTATTGAAATTCGGGAAGAGGGCAGGACAGATCATGGCGACCACACCCGCACCATCGCTTTATGACGAAGACACGCCGCGCGGTTTTGCCTTTGCGCTCACGGCCTATCTGCTCTGGGGCTTCCTGCCGATCTACATGAAGGCGGTGAGCCATATTCCGGCACTCGAGGTCGTGGCGCACCGGGTGGTCTGGTCGGTGCCGATCGCTGCGGTGGTGCTCATCCTGCTTGGTCGAACAAAGGACATCCGTGCCGCATTCAAATCGCCGCGCACCTTGGCCATGGCGTTCATCACGGCGGCGCTGATCACCATCAACTGGTGCATTTACGTCTGGTCGATTGCTGCGGATCGTGCGGTTGAAACTGCGCTTGGCTATTATATCAACCCGCTGTTCTCGGTTCTCCTCGGGGCCATCCTGCTCAAGGAAAGCCTTGATGGGCGACAGAAAACGGCTATTGCACTGGCTGTCGGCGCGGTTGGTCTGCTGGCCTGGGAATCGGGTGGCTTGCCCTGGGTTTCGGTCGGTCTGGCGTTGAGCTGGGGGTTTTACGCCTTCTGCAAGAAGTCGCTGCCGGTAGGGCCCAACCAGGGCTTCTTTCTCGAGGTGCTGATGCTGACGCCGCCTGCGCTGGTCTTCATCGCCTATACCGAACTCAACGGCACCGGCCATTTCGGCGATACCGGGTCGACGGATATGCTGCTGTTGATGGGCTGCGGCGTAGTTACGGCGGTGCCGCTGATGATCTATGCCAATGGAGCGAAGCTGCTGCGGCTGTCGACCATCGGGATCATGCAGTACATTGCGCCGACGATGATTTTCTTTATCGCGGTGTTCGTCTTCAAGGAGCCGTTCGGGACCTACAAGCTGGCCGCGTTCGTGCTGATCTGGATTGCGCTGGCAATCTATACCTCTTCGCTGTTGCGCAGCCGCAAGGCGCGTCAGGCTGCAGCGGCGGCTGCTACTGCATCAGGCTGACGGCTAGTTGAACAGCTGGAGAATGGATTGCGAGCTGGAGTTGGCGATCGACAGTGACTGAATGCCGAGCTGCTGTTGCGTCTGCAGCGCCTTAAGGCGGGTCGATTCCTCGTTCATGTCGGCATCGACCAGCCTTCCGACCCCCGTGTCGATGGACTGGACGAGATCCCTGACGAATTTTTCCTGCATGTCGATACGCGATTTCAGGGCGCCGACGGTCGAGGTGGCATCCGCCAGTTCTTCCGACGCCAGATCGGTGGCCTGGATCTGCAGCAGCAGCTCGTCGGTGGTCATGCCGGTGAGATCGAAATCATGCACACCGCCACTGGCGGTGCCGACAACGGTCGCGCCTGAGGAATCGACATAGTCGATGTTGGTGCGGACGTTTGACAATATGCCGTTGCCGCGGGTTGCCACAGGACCGCCAAATCCAAGCTTGATGAGCGAGACGTATTCGGTGTCGATATCCAGCGTTGTCAGGCTGATCATACCCGAAGCGTCACGGTTGAACGAGCCAACGATGGACTTCACCGCAGGAGTGTTTCCGCCGGCCTCATGGTGAAGCCAGTTTTCGCCTGCGAAGCTCGCAGAGGTGGCGATGGACAGGATCTGTTCCTGAAGTTGGTCGATGTCGAGCTGGATCTTGTTCTTGTCGACACCGGGTTCCAGCGCCGCCACCATCTTGGCCTTGATCTGATCGACAATCTCGATGGACGAATCCATCGCCGTATAGGTGACATCGACCATCGCCGCACCGAGGCCCAATGCATCTGTGACTGTCTCCAGCGCCTTGGTGTCTGAGCGCATGGTGGTCGCAATCGACCAGTAGGCGGAGTTGTCCGCGGCGGTCTGAACACGGTATCCGGACGACACCCGGTTCTGGGTTGTCTCCATATCGCTGGCTATGGATCGAAGCGTCGAGAGTGCGGACATTGCCGCGCTGTTGGTCATGATGCTGGTCATACTTTAGCTCTTACTTAAGTAACAAATAGAAGAGATGCTAATTTATTCTTTTCAAATTCATTTTCTTGTCGCCGATCGTGATGTCCGGTGACCATGTACGTGTCTTAGGGGCTTTGGTTTCTGTCCGCCGCCGCACACTATTCGTGATAATTACTTATAGTTGTTTCTTATGCGTTAATCGCCTGCGAAAATTTGCAGACGCCTCCAGATTCAGAGATCAGGTCCGATGGCTTGCGGTTTGATGGTTTTGACGACGGATCCGCTGCGCCCGGTTTGAACCGGCGCAACGCCCTGTCCGAGTGAGAGATCTACTGGAGCCGTGGCCCGGAATGCTACAACTTGGCGATAACGCTTGCGTCCGCGTCGCCGGAGGACGCTGCCACAGCGGATAAAATCTCAGGGACAATCGCCTCGGCACGGTCAATCACCAGCGGGCGGACCAGATGTCCGGTGTGGATAAATCCGGCCTCGCGCATGTGTCCGATCAGAGCATTGAGTGGATTCCAGAAACCATTGATATTGGCCAGAACCATCGGCTTTGTATGGCGGCCAAGCTGAGCCCAGGTCATGATTTCGACGATCTCTTCAAGCGTTCCGATGCCGCCTGGCAGTGTAACAAATGCGTCCGACCGCTCGAACATCATGTGCTTGCGTTCATGCATGTCGCTGGTCACATGCAGCTCGCTCAGTTGCCCGAGGTCCTGACGTGACGCTTCCTTGTCCATCAGGAATTCCGGGATGATGCCAATGACCTTGCCGCCATTTGACAGCACCGCTTCCGCGACCGCGCCCATGAGACCCTTGGTGCCGCCACCGTACACAAGGTCGATGCCGTGTTCGGCCATGGTGCGGCCGAGGACCTGAGCCGCCTGGCGGAAGGCAGGGTCATGCCCTGGCTGGGAGCCGCAATAGACGCAGATGGAGCTTATTCGCGTTGAAGGTGTGGTCATAAGGTCACTGAACATAGGCGGGCTGACACGGTCAAGGCCGGACAAACACTGGAAATCGCTTTTTCTTGTACCCGTTATTCAAAGCATATAGGTTTTTGGCCGAGAGACGGATTTTTTTGCCGTATCCGCGGAGCAGACAATGAATAAAAGCAATGCCGGTTTTTTGGTTTTTCTGGGCGTCGCAGCTGCGATTGCCTTTGGCGCATTTTTTCTAGCACCTAACATATTCAAAAAAGACACCGAATTGGCTTCAGATGCGACGCCGAAGACGAACATGGTTGATGCCACGGCGCCGTCTGAGGATCCCGCGCCGGAGAGCGCCGGGGAAGGGCTTCCTGCAGAGACGACAGAAGCCGAATCGCAAGTCGATGATGCCGCCGCTCCAGCCAGTGCGGCGGACAGCTTTGCGATGCCGAGTTTCGATCTGCTTCGGGTCGAACCCGACGGATCCACCGTGATCGCCGGCAAGGCCGAACCGGGCAGCACGCTCGATATCATGAGTGGAGAGACGGTAATCGCCACAAGCCAGGTTGGCTCAAGCGGTGATTTTGCGGTTATCCTCGATACGCCGTTGCCGGCGGGCGACTACCAGCTGTCTTTGCGGGTGACGGACAAGGATGGAAAGACACGACAGTCCGAGGAGGTCGCCACGGTCTCGATTCCGGAGAATGCCGATGGTGAACTTCTGGCCATGGTCAGCAAGCCTGGCAAAGCCAGCCGGATCATCGCGCAACCAGCTGCGGCTCCGGCCGAGGAAAAGGTTGAAGCTGCCGCAGCCTCGGCAGTATCCGATGACGGGACAGCCGAAGCGCCGGAAGGGTCTGTCGCTGCTGCAAGTTCCGATAACGAGGGTGTTTCGCCGGCAACTGGCGAGGCTGAAACCGGTGCTGAAATGGCTGCTGCTGATGGCGCAAATAAATCCGGCAACGAAGGCAACACCGAAATGGTCGCTGCCGACACCAGCGCAAGCGATTCCGGCTCAGAAGCGCAGACGCCTGCGCTGCCCGATGCATCAAGTGTGCTGACCACGTCTGCACCGGACGTTGCCGGCGACAGCGAGGCGGGGGCTGAACCGCAGACCGCGGCGACTTCGGCTCAGGAGAGTGAAGCTGCAGACCCGGATGCGAATTCGACGGCCGAGGTTGCCATGGTTGCACCCGGTTCGAATACGGAAACAGCACCGGTGCCGGTTCCCGCGGATGCCAGTGTGCGCGTCGACGCGGTGGAAATCGAAGGCGACCGGGTCTTCATCGCCGGTTCTGCGACCGCCGGCTATCAGGTCCGGGTATCTGCCGATGGCAAGGTGATCGGAACTGACGCCGCTGATGAGAGCGGACGCTTCATCGTCGAGGCGATCACCGAGTTGGCTGTCGGCGATCACATCATCAGTGCGGACCTGATGGACGAGGCGGGGGAAACCGTGTTGTTGCGGGCCACCGTGCCGTTCAATCGCCCTGAGGGTGAAGCGCTGGCTGCAGTTGCGCCTGCGGATCCAGAAGACGCGACCACCGCGCCTGCCGGAGAGGTGGCAGCTGATGCCACGACGCCGGAAGAGCTGGTTCTGCCCGATATCGCCAGCCTTTCGAAAATGCGCGAGGGTGCGTTCGAAGCGTTGTCTGCGCTCAAGCAGATGGCTTCGACTGGCCAGTCTCCCGAAACAGCTGAGATGACAGAGGCGCTGGAACAAGCGGTGGATCGACTCAAATCGGCATCGATCGCCGATCTGCCGGCTGACAGCAGCGCGGAAGCCAAGGCCATCGCGCAGTCGATGCGCATTCAGGCCGGAGCCGCGCTTGCGGCGTTGATGCCTGAAACCGCAGGCGAAGAGGCCGATGCTGGCGCTGCAGCGAATTCCGGGAATGAGGCCAAGGCGATTGATCGTTTGGTGACCGGGGATCTGTCGAAGATGTCAGACATTCTCTCGCAGGCCGAAACTGCGCTTTCGGAGCCGGCTGACATGACAGCGGCGAATGTGACCAGCACAGAGATGGTGGTGGCCAACGCCGGCGAGCCGGGCGAACCAAAGACCATTCTGCAGGCGCCGCTTGCCTCCACGCCTGGCGCGGTGATCATCCGAAGGGGTGACACCTTGTGGCAGATCTCCCGGCGGACCTATGGCGAGGGCGTGCGCTACACCACGATTTACCTGGCCAACAGGTCCCAGATCCAGAATCCCGACCGGATCAAGCCGGGGCAGGTGTTCTCGGTTCCCGAAAACCCGCTGGAAGATGCAGAAGAGATGCACAAGAAACTTCTGGAAGAAGCGAAAAAACCCTAGAGCAGTTGACCATTCACCGTTCATCGTATATCGCCGATGAACGATGAAGATTGTTGACCCGGATACCAGTCCGAATGACGACGCGGTCGCGCGCAAGCTTGCGGCGCTGGCGCATCCCGTGCGGTTGCGCCTGCTCAGAAACCTGGGTGCGGCTGAGGCGTGTTGTGTGAAAGACCTGGTCGGACCGACAGGTCTGGCGCAGTCGACCGTGTCGCAACACCTCAAGGTGCTGGTAGAAGCCGAACTGGTAAGCTTTCGGACCGAAAAGCAGAGTTCGCGGTACACGGTCAATGCCGGCGCCCTTCGTGAACTTGCCGGGATCATCGGGCAAACTCTTGATCATTGTTGCGGCGGCGCCTGTTTGCCTGCCTGCGAAGATGAATTCTCAGACCATACCCGGTATGCGGACGCGTCGGCGGCCCTGACCGGAAACAAGGACATCTGACTTGGCTTCGAAAACCGTATCCGCCGACCAGGGAAATCCCTTCGGCACGCTGAAAAACCTGTGGCCATATATGTGGCCGGCTGACCGGCCGGACCTGAAGATGCGGGTGCTGTGGGCGACGCTGTTCCTGCTTTTATCGAAGCTGGTGCTGATTTCTGTCCCGTATTTCTTCAAATGGGCAACCGATGCTCTCAACGGCAAGCCCGATGTGGTTGCCTGGATGCCCGCATTGATCGCCACGCCGGTGATGCTGGTGATTGCCTACAATGTTGTGAAGATTGTGCAGTGGGGCTTCAACCAATTGCGCGACGCGCTGTTTGCGCGGGTCGGACAGCATGCGGTGCGGCAGCTGGCCTACAAGACATTTGTGCACATGCACGAATTGTCGCTGCGGTTTCATCTGGAGCGACGCACCGGCGGGCTGTCGCGTGTTATCGAACGCGGCACCAAGGGTATCGAGACCATCGTCCGCTTCACCATTCTCAACACGGCGCCAACGCTGATCGAGTTTGCGCTGACGGCGGTGATCTTCGGCCTTGCCTATGGCTGGAGCTATGTGCTGGTGACGGCCGTGACGGTCTGGCTCTATATCTGGTTTACGGTGCGGGCGTCGGACTGGCGGATCTCGATCCGGCGGTCGATGAACGCATCGGACACGGACGCCAACACCAAATCGGTGGATTCGCTGCTCAATTTCGAAACCGTGAAGTATTTCGGCAACGAGGCGATGGAGGCGCAACGGTTCGACGTCTCAATGGCGTCCTACGAGAAATCGGCAACGCAGGTCTGGACCTCGCTTGGCTGGCTCAACATGGGGCAGGGCGTCATTTTCGGCGTCGGCATGACCGTGATGATGGTGATGTCGGCGCTTGCGGTGCAGGCCGGCGAGCAGACCATCGGCGACTTCGTCTTCATCAACGCGATGCTGATGCAGCTCTCGATTCCACTCAATTTCATCGGCTTTGTCTATCGCGAGATCCGCCAGGGTCTCACCGATATCGAACAGATGTTCGAGCTTCTCGACGTGGAGCCGGAAGTGCGGGATGCGCCGGATGCAAAGCCGCTGAATGTCGGCCAGGGGGCGATCCGTTTTGAGGATGTCAGCTTCAGCTATGATCCTGCGCGTCCGATCCTCAAGGGTGTTTCTTTCGAGGTTCCGGCAGGCGAGACGGTCGCCATTGTCGGACCATCGGGTGCAGGCAAGTCGACAATTTCGCGGCTCCTGTACCGGTTCTATGACATCCAGTCGGGCGACATCGTGATTGACGGGCAGAATGTGCGGGACGTGACGCAGAAAAGCCTGCGCGCTGCCATCGGAATGGTGCCGCAGGACACGGTTCTGTTCAACGACACGATCGCCTACAACATTCGTTATGGCCGGATCGACGCCAGCGAGGAGGAAGTCGATCGCGCTGCTGACCTGGCCCAGATCGGTGATTTCATCCGCAGGCTTCCCGAGGGCTTCAAGGCGATGGTCGGCGAACGCGGGTTGAAACTCTCGGGCGGCGAGAAACAGCGCGTGGCGATTGCACGCACAATTCTCAAGGCGCCGCCGATCCTCATACTTGACGAGGCGACCTCGGCGCTTGATACGGCGACCGAGCAGGAAATTCAGGCCGCACTTGATTTTGTCTCCAAGGGCCGCACAACACTGGTTATCGCCCACCGCCTGTCGACAGTGGTCAGTGCCGACGAAATCATCGTGCTCAAGGATGGCGAGATCGCCGAGCGCGGACGGCATGCGGAACTTCTTTCGCAGAAGGGGCTTTATGCTTCCATGTGGGACCGCCAGCGCGAGGCGACGGAAGCCGAGGAGCAGCTCAAGCGCATGCGTGAGAATGATGAGATGGGCATCGTCACGCGGCGGCGAACGCCGGAAATTGATGACGCGTAAGGGCGTGTGTGCAATTGACGCTGGAAAGTGGTTTCCACTTTGCGGCGAATTGCTGTAGTCACGGCCAATGAACAAATCAGGGAAGATGTCATGAGCATTATCGACAGCGTTCGCAATGCGCTGGTTCCGATTCATCGGGAAGGCTACAAATTTATTGCAGCATTCTTTGTTGCGTCTGTTCTGCTTGGCTGGATCGCCGACCCGCTGTTCTGGATCGGCATGGTGCTGACCGCCTGGTGCGCCTATTTCTTTCGCGATCCCGAGCGCATCACTCCGCTTGACGAAGATCTGGTGATCAGCCCGGCAGATGGGCGGGTCTCCTCCGTGGTGCGGATGGTTCCCCCGGTTGAATTGGGCCTGGGCGCTGACGAGATGCTGCGCATTTCGGTGTTCATGAACGTGTTCGACTGTCACGTGAACCGTGCGCCGGTAAAAGGCCGTGTGGTTCGCAAAATCTATTCACAGGGCTCGTTCCTCAACGCCGAGCTCGACAAGGCCAGCACCGAGAACGAACGCAGCGGACTTGTGATCGACACGAGCGGCCACGGCGAGATCGGCGTGGTGCAGATTGCCGGACTGGTGGCGCGGCGCATCCTGTGCTGGGCTGAAGAAAACGAGCATCTTGATGCCGGCGAGCGTTTTGGCCTGATCCGCTTCGGGTCGCGACTTGATGTGTTTCTGCCTGCATCGGCGCGGTCTCTGGTCAGTGTCGGTCAAACCGCGATCGCGGGAGAAACCATGCTTGCCGAATTCGGTTCGAACAAGGGCCCCGTGGTCAGCCGCCGCGACTGAGGGAAGATCCTCGCGACAAGGGAGACATGCATGCCAACGCCGTTTCCACCCTATGACCCTCACGGTCTGGATGAATCGGATTACCACGAAGGCCGTGGTCCGCGGCTGCGCGAAATTCCGTTCCGGATGCTGGTTCCCAACCTGATCACGGTACTGGCAATCTGCGCCGGAATGACCGGGATACGGCTGGCATTCGAAAACCAGATCCAGATGGCGGTGGCAATGGTGCTGATCGCAGCCTTTCTTGATGGCGTTGACGGGCGTGTGGCGCGGTTGCTGAAAGCGCAGTCGAAGTTTGGCGCGCAGATGGATTCGCTCGCCGACATCATCAATTTCGGCGTGGCGCCTGCGCTGGTGCTCTATGTCTTCATTCTCGATCAGGCGCGCTCTTTCGGATGGATTGCAGCCATTGTTTTCGCCATCGCGGCCGGATTGCGGCTGGCAAGGTTCAACGTGATTTCGGAAAGCACGAGCCGCTCTGCGTGGGAGAGCTACTATTTTGTCGGTGTGCCGGCGCCTGCCGGGGCATTGCTGGTGCTGTTGCCGGTTTATCTCGGCATCATGGGGCTGCCGATTGACAAGACGACTGGATTTGCCGCTTCAGCCTACACCATGTTCATCGGGTTTCTGCTGATCAGCCGGGTGCCGGTGTTTTCCGGCAAGGGCATCAGCGGCGGTGTTCGCCGCGATCTTGTGATGCCATTCATTCTGGGGGCCGTGGTCTACGTCTCGCTGCTGATGAGCTTTACCTGGGAAACGCTGACCGTAACGGCGCTGGCCTATCTCGTCTCGTTGCCATTTGGCGCGCGGGCCTGGGCACGCAAATACGGGCCGAAGGCACATCAGGCGAGTTCGAAAAACGAGGATGATGAAGTGCACCCATCCTCCACGGAACCGGATGATACTGAAAAGTAAACTCGCTGCCGGAGTCTTCGCGAAACGGTTTCGTGCCGGGACCAGCACAAGATCCGGGCTCAGACCTTGTTGTCCGCGCGGTGCGATTTGATCCACTCGTCCGCGATCTTCTGGGCTGTCACATAGTCGGTCTTGCCGGAGCCGAGAACCGGAATCTCCGGCACGTTGACGATTTCTCCCGGCACCATCAGATCGGTGGCGCCGAAGCGTCGGGAATATTCGCGCAATTCCTCGCGCAGTGCCGGCATCTTGGTTGTCACCAGCACCACGCGTTCGCCCTTGCGCCTGTCCTCTACGGCGACTGCGGCGTGGAACGCTTCCGGCCACAGTTTCTGCACCATCAGCTCGATAGCGCCGAGCGAAATCATTTCACCTGCGATCTTTGCAAAGCGCTTGGCCCGGCCGCGGATGGCGATATAGCCATCCTCGTCGATGGCAACGATGTCCCCTGAGTCATGCCAGCCATCGGCAAGCGGTCTCAGCACACCGGGTTCTGCCGCGAGCATATAGCCGAGCATGACATTGGGGCCCGAGACAAAGAGCCTGCCGGCATCATTGATGCCTTCCACAGGTTCCAGCCTTAGCGACATGGCAGGCAGCAGGCGTCCGACGGTTCCATCCTTGTTGTGGCTGCCTGAATTGACGGCGGCGACCGGCGCCGTCTCGGTCATGCCGAAGCCCTCGATAATGGCGGCGTTGAAACGTTCCCGATAGACGCGTCTTGTCTCTTCGCGGACGGCTTCCGCACCTGCCACGATCAGCCGCAGGCTCTGGAAATCCGTGTCCTTGGCGGTGCGTGCATAGCCGGCCAGGAAGGTGTCTGTGCCGAACATGATCGAAGGTCTGACTTCGCGCGCCACAGCCGGAATGATCCGGTAATGCAGCGGGGAGGGATAGAGAAACAGCCGAACCCCGTAGAGCAGCGGCAGGATGGCGCCTCCGGTCAATCCGAAGGAATGGAACACAGGAAGCACGTTGAACAGCTTGTCCTCGACTGAAATGTCGATGCGGGCTTCGGCCTGGGCGGCATTGGTGTGAATGTTGGTGTGCGAGAGCACCACACCTTTGGGTGTCCCTTCGGAGCCTGAGGTGAAGAGGATCACCGCCGGATCACCCGCCTGCACCTGCTTGAGCGGTCGGCGCCAATTGATGAAGGCGCTGATTTTCTCGGGAAGTGAAACGGTCTTGCGCAGTTCCTCCAGCCACACAATCTTGACACCGGCGTCTTCGATGGCCGTGACTGTCTGCTCAAGGCCTGCCTTGTCGACAAAGGCGCGGCTGGCGAGCACTGTTCGGATCCTGGCAGTGGACAGAGCCGAGAGGATGGCTGCCGGACCGGCGGTGTAGTTGAGCATGGCAGCGACCCGCCCGGCGGATTGCAGCGCCAGAAAGGTCAGGATGACGGCATTGGCGTTGGGCAGGAGAATGCCGAGTGCCTCACCGGGTTCACTCATTTTCTCAAATTTCGCGCCCAGAGCCCGGGCGCCGATCAGTGCGCGCTTGTAAGTCAACTTGCCGCCAAGCGCATCCTCAAGCACAGGACCAGCCTTGCTGTAGAGATCGCAGGCATCGCGAAACGCGAGAAACAATCCACGATCGAAATTATTGCTGCGAAAGCGCGCCAGAGCGAGAAGGTCGTGGACCTGGTCTTCATCCCGCGGAGCGGTAGCTCCGTTCTGAGCCGGGTTGACATCTTCCAGGTCGAGAAAGCCGGATTGCGCCAAAGTGATCTGCGGAAACAAATGTCGCGGTGCTTTTGATTTTGGATGCGCGGACCACATCGAGAAGTTAGTCCCACGGAGATGCCATGCGTGCAGCCGAGCCCCGTGCTTGCGAGCAAGCGCCGCCAGATGCTTGTAGTTTTCAAGGGTTTCTGGTGCTGGCTCGATTTCGGGCGGGCAGGGAGTGCTGACGGAGTGTCCGGCAGCCAGTGCCGCTTCGATGGCAGCGGTGTCGCCGGCGTGCGCCGTGTTGCCAAACAGGCGCAGTCCAAACAGGATGAGGGAGCGCTGGTCTTCTGTGTGCAACAGGTGCAGGCAGCCCCGGTCGAGGATTGACCAAAGCACTGCCACATCAAGACCCGACTGGCGCGAATAGAGATGGACGACCGGTTTGTCTCGGGATTCGGGACGATCGGGGAGCTGCAGTCGGAAAAGGATCCGGAACTTTACCAGAGCAATGGCTTGCACGAAGCTGCAGTCGCGTTGGCGCGCCACGTAAAGCGCAACCAGCAGACCGGTCGCTGCCAAGAGAACAACAATTGCTGCCGCGAATCCCGCCATGAAAACCCTCCTCCGTGCCTGCCGGCCCATGAAGGTGGTTCAATTCACGAACCGGCAACCGCGTCCAAGGCAAGCCTAGAGCCGATCTCGTGCAATTGGAACCGGTTTGATGGTTGGGGTCAGGCGGCTTTGATCAAACCGGCTGCTGGTAGTCGAGAAAGCGGTTCTCCGCCACCCGGAACAGTTTGCCGGTCTCGAGGCAGGTGGACGCGCAGAGTGGAACCAGTTTCTCGGCAGTTTCCGAAGGATGCGGCAGCGTTTCCGGATTTTCACCTGGCATTGCCTGCGCGCGCATTGCCGTGCGGGTTGCCCCGGGATCAATGGAATTGACGTTGAGGGACGTCTTCTCGGTTTCCGCGGCCCAGACACGGGCAAGGGTTTCGACGGCCGATTTCGAGGCAGCGTAGGGGCCCCAGAAAGCACGGGCCGAATGGGCCACACCAGAAGACAGGATCAGGGCACGACCGGCATCGGATTTGATCAGCAAAGGCTCTACGGAGCGAATGACACGCCAGGTGGCCGTGACATTGACGGCCATGACCTTGTCGAAAACCTTGGCCTCGACATGTCCAACCGGCGAGATGGTGCCAAGCACGCCGGCATTGGCGACAAGAATGTCGAGCTTGCCCCAGCGGTCGTTGATGGCTGCACCCAGCCGATCGACTGCCTGCATGTCGGTCAGGTCCATCGGCACCAGCGTGGCGCTGCCGCCAGCTGCCTGAATGGCGTCATCGAGCTCCTCAAGGCCGCCGGTGGTGCGGGCGACGGCAATGACATGCGCGCCTTGCTTGGCCAGCGCCAGGGCGGTCCAGTAGCCAATGCCACGCGAAGCGCCGGTGACGAGCGCGATACGTCCTTCAAGAGAAGTCATGCTGAAAACTATCCGTTGTTGGCCAGCAGCGACAGGCTGCGGACATTGTCCATATCTTCCTGGTCGGTAAGCACGGTCGGGTAATCGCCGGTAAAGCAGGCATCGCAGAACTGCGGGCACTCTGCGTTGCGACCAGGTTCGCGCACTGCGCGGTAAAGCCCGTCGATCGAAACGAAGCCGAGGCTGTCCACCCGGATGAAATCCGCCATCGCACTGACCGACATGCGCGAGGCCAGCAGCTTGGATTTTTCCGGTGTGTCGACACCGTAGAAGCATGAAGACATCGTTGGCGGCGAGGCGATGCGCATGTGCACTTCGCGGGCTCCGGCTTCGCGGACCAATTGCACGATCTTCTGGCTGGTGGTGCCGCGGACGATGGAATCATCGACCAGCACCACGCGCTTGCCTTCGATCATGTTCTTGTTGGGATTGAGCTTGAGCTTGACGCCCATGTGGCGGATTGCCGATGAGGGGGCGATGAAGGTTCGTCCGACATAGTGATTGCGGATGATGCCAAGCTCGAACGGCATGTCGGCCTGTTGCGCAAAGCCGATGGCAGCCGGCGTGCCCGAGTCCGGCACCGGAATGATGACATCGGCATCAACCGGGCATTCCTTGGCCAGTTCCTCACCGATCCGTTTGCGGGCCTCGTAGACATTGCGGTCGTCGATGGTCGAATCCGGACGGGCGAAATAGACATATTCAAAAATGCAGAGGCGGGGCTGCTGCTTTTCGAAGGGAAAATGGCTTTCGATGCCCTTGTTGGTGATCACCACAACTTCGCCCGGCTCCACTTCGCGGACAAAGCGCGCGCCGATGATGTCGAGTGCGCAGGTCTCCGATGCAAGCACATAAGCACCGTCGAGATCGCCGATGCACAAGGGCCGGATGCCGAGCGGGTCGCGGGCGCCGATCATCTTCTTTTCTGACAGACCGACCAGCGAATAGGCGCCTTCAATTCGCGACAATGCGTCGATGAATTTCGGCACGATGCGGGTCTTTTCGCTGACCGCGATCAGGTGGAGAATGGTTTCGGTGTCGGATGTGGAAGAGAAAATTGAACCGCGTTGCTGAAGCTCGCGCTGTACGGTGAGTGCATTGGTGATGTTGCCGTTGTGGGCAATGGCAAAGCCGCCGCCGGCGAACTCGGCAAAGAACGGCTGAACGTTGCGCAGACCTTCACCGCCGGTGGTGGAGTAGCGTGTGTGGCCGATGGCGCGATCGCCGGGCAAGCGGTCCATGACCGAGCGCTTGGTGAAGGTGTCCCCGATCAGGCCGACATGGCGTTCGACTGAAAACTGTTTGCCGTCGAAGGCCACAATTCCGGCCGCTTCCTGCCCCCGGTGCTGGAGGGCGTGCAATCCGAGCGTAACCACGGCAGCGGCTTCCGATTTTCCGAAAATGCCGAACACACCGCATTCGTCATGAAAATCATCGGCTTCGTTGTCGACCGGTTTCAAGCCATCGTCTGTCATCGGCGTCGAACCTTATATGTAGACCTGCCGGATTGATCCCCGACCGGAATTTGTCATCCGCTGGTGGCGGGTGCAGCGTCTGTTGCGGGCTCACCGGTGCCGCCGCGGAGCCGCTCAAGTATGGTCGCATCTGCATTGTCGGGCAACATGTTGACCAGTTTGGCGCCCAGCGAATCCAGCATCGGCTTGGATTTTGCGGTCACGACCCAGTCAGGCTGCTTCGGTGCTGCAACAAGCCAATTGAAAAACAGCATGGCGACGACCACCAGAAGGACGCCGCGGGCTGCGCCAAAGACGAAGCCCAGCGTCCGGTCGAGTGCACCAATACGACTGTCGATGATGAAGTCGGCGATCCGCATGGTGATGTAGGAGACCAGGATCAGGGCGATCAGAAACACCACTGCGGCCGAGCCGATCATGGCGATCTTGTCGGAGGAGGTGTATTTCAGCGCCAGCGGCGTGAGCACGGGGTAAAGGAAATAGGCTGCAGCGGCTGCAGCGATCCAGGATGCGACAGCCAACACTTCGCGGGAAAATCCACGGACCATGGCAAGCACGGCCGAAAACAGCGTGATGCCAAGCAGGATGCCGTCTAGAAGGGTAATGGGCATGAAATCGCGTTCCGTTCAGGCTCTGCCCACCCCTGCCTCAATTGGCGCCCGGATAGGCTGAATTCAGTTTTCGTCCTCGTCACCGCCGGTCACAAGTGCACCTTTGGAACCGGCAATACGCGCAACCAGATCCGCCAGTGATTCCATCTGGGCCAGACCCGCACCCGATTTTGAGGGCAGATCGGCTGATCCCGATGGCAACACCGCGTTGGCGAAGCCGAGTTTTTCGGCTTCCTTCAGCCTCAGACCCGTTTGCGCCACTGGCCGGATTGCCCCGGACAGGCTGACTTCGCCGAAATAGACGCAATCGGCGGGAAGGGCAAGCCCGGCAAGAGAGGAAACCAAGGCTGCAGCCACAGCCAAATCAGCTGCGGGTTCGGCAATGCGGTAGCCGCCTGCAATATTGAGGTAGACATCATGGCTGCCAAGCCGCACCCCGCAATGGGCTTCAAGCACCGCGAGGATCATCGACAGACGGGCGGAATCCCAGCCGATCACCGCCCTGCGCGGCGTTCCAAGGCTTGAGGGCGCGACCAGCGCCTGAACCTCGACCAGAACCGGGCGGGTGCCTTCAATGCCTGCGAAAACGGCTGCACCAGGGGCCTTGTCGTTGCGTTCCCCCAGGAAAAGTTCCGACGGGTTGGCGACTTCGCGCAGGCCCTTGTCGGACATTTCGAAGACGCCGATCTCGTCGGTGGCGCCAAAGCGATTCTTCACCGTTCGCAGGATGCGGTAGTGATGGCCGCGATCGCCTTCGAAATAAAGCACCGCATCGACCATGTGCTCGACCACGCGAGGACCGGCAATCTGGCCATCCTTGGTGACGTGGCCGACCAGAACCATGGCGGCCCCGGTCTGCTTGGCATAACGCACCATGGCATGCACACCGGTTCGAACCTGGGTGACCGTACCCGGTGCCGATCCGGCAAGGTCGCTCCACAGCGTCTGGATCGAATCAATGATGACGAAATCCGGGCGTTTGCCGTCAGCCAGTGTGGCGAGGATGTCCTCGACATTGGTTTCCGCCGCCAGCAACACGCCAGAATCGGCTGCACCCAGTCTTTGCGCCCTCAGCCGTACCTGGGCGACGGCCTCTTCGCCGGACACATAGATGACACGGTTGCCTTGTCTTGCGAGTGCCGCCGCGGCCTGCATCAGCAGTGTCGATTTGCCGATGCCGGGATCGCCGCCGACCAGCACCGCCGAGCCGCGGACAAAGCCGCCGCCGGTGACGCGGTCGAGTTCGCTGACTTTTGTCGGGATGCGCGGGGCTTCCTCGATCTCGCCTGAAAGGCTGGCAAGGGCCACGGCGCGGCCTTTCTTTGCTGCCGTTCCCGGACCGCCCCCGACACCGCCGGTGGGATCGTCCTCGACAATGGTGTTCCACTCGCCGCAACCGTCACACTTGCCGGCCCAACGGGAGTGCAGCGTGCCACAGGACTGACAGACGAATTGAACGCGTGCTTTGGCCAAGTGCCGGATCTCCTTGTTGCTGCTGCCGGTTTGTCAGGAAGATGTGAGTTTGTCCACTGTTTGTTCTAATTTTGTGGGGCGCTGCTTGAAATGATTGGCGTGCTCCAGTCTTGCTCGTCAGGCGGTCCTCAGCTGCGGCTTGCAAAAAAGCAAGGCGCTTCAACTCACATAGGTGCGGGCATATCTGCGGCCGAGGCTGGTCAGCAACTCATAGCTGATGGTTCCGGCAGCTGTTGCTGCCTCATCCAGCGTTATGGTCGGGCCCATCAGTTCGATCCAGTCTCCGGGTTTGACCGCGCCTTCGGGCAGATCGGTGACATCGAACATGGTCAGGTCCATGGTGATCTTGCCGAGGACTGGAACGCGCACACCGTTGAACGCACCAGAAGCGCCATGGGGCACGGCCGAGCGCAGCGGCACCCCGGCGCCGGAAGCTGAGCGATGAAACCCGTCGGCGTAGCCTACACCGCAAACGGCGATCCGGCTGTCGCGGGCAAGTGTGTGGGCCGCGCCATAGCTGACCGTCTCGCCGGCCTTGGCATGGCGGACAAGAAGCACGCGGGTTTCGGCGGTGACAACAGTCTGCATCCGGTTGGGCCGGTGGGAGCCCGGTTCGCCGCCGTAAAGTGCGATTCCGGGGCGGGTCAGGTCATGGTGGGCGGCGGACCCGAGAAAGATGCCGCCGGAATTGGCAAGGCTTGCTTCAATCCCGGCAAATCCCGGCTTGACGCCATCGAACAGATTGATCTGGATTGCATTCAGCGGATGATCGGGCTCGTCAGCGCAGGCGAGATGGCTCATCACCAGGCACGGTGCGGGTGCGTCGCCTTGCGCATGGGCCAGCGCCTGCTCGGGGGTCAGCCCCATCCGGTTCATGCCGGTGTCGATATGCAAGGCGTAGGCGCGGTCACCGGCGTTCGCGTACCAGAATGCGGCTTGTTGGGGGGAGTTTGCAATCGGGATGAGATCATGGGCCAGCGTCTGCGCAAACGAACCTTCAAACACGCCGTTGAGCACGTAGATGCGGGCGTCTGGCATCAACGGGCGCAGTTTTGCCCCTTCATTGGCGTCGGCGACAAAAAAATCGCGGCATCCCTCGCGCAACAACCGGGGCGCGGCCTGTTCCGCGCCGGTGCCGTAGGCATCGGCCTTGACCGCCGCGCCGCAGCGGGCGCTGCCTGACAGGTCGCGCATCTTGCGCCAATTCGCTGCAAGCGCCCCCAGATCAACGCTCAGGCGGGTGGTTCCGGCAGAGGCCGGACCTTGATCCATCGGAGGCTGTGCGGGGGTCACGGCGGCCCTATTCGTCGTGAACAAACTGGGCATAGGAGTTGTCGGCCAGATCCTCAAACCGGGTAAACTCGGCCTGGAAGGCGAGCTGAACCGTGCCGGTCGGTCCGTGACGCTGCTTGGCGATAATGACGTCAGCCGTGCCCTTGACCTTCAGCATCTTCTCTTCCCAGGCGAGATATTCGGGCGTCTTGATGTCGGCGGCTTCTTCTTCCTGGCTGCGGCGCGGTTCACTGTTCTTGGTGTAATATTCCTCACGATACACGAACAGCACCACATCGGCGTCCTGCTCGATCGAGCCGGATTCACGCAAGTCGGACAGCTGCGGACGCTTGTCCTCGCGGCTTTCCACCTGACGCGAGAGCTGGGACAGGGCGATAATGGGAACATTGAGTTCCTTGCCGAGCGCCTTCAGCCCGGTGGTGATCTGGGTGATTTCCTGCACCCGGTTGTCGCTCGACTTGCCCGAACCGGTCATCAGCTGGATATAGTCGATGACCAGAACGTCTAGGCCGCGCTGGCGCTTGAGGCGGCGGGCGCGGGCCGAGAGCTGGGCGATGGAGATGCCACCGGTCTGGTCAATGAAGAGCGGGACCTTCTGCATCATCTGCGAGCAGCCGACGAGCTTTTCGAAATCGGCTTCGTTGATCTCGCCGCGGCGGATCTTGGATGACGAAATCTCCGTTTGCTCGGAAATGATACGGGTGGCCAGCTGCTCGGACGACATTTCGAGCGAGTAGAAGCCGACGACGCCGCCGTTCTTGGCCTTCATCGAACCGTCAGCCTGCACCTCGCCCTCATAGGCCTGTGCAATGTTGAAGGCGATGTTGGTGGCAAGCGAGGTCTTGCCCATGCCCGGACGTCCGGCGAGCACGATCAAGTCGGAATGCTGCAGGCCGCCCATCCGGGCATCGAGCGACGAGATGCCGGTGGAAATGCCGGACAGTCCACCGTCGCGCTGGTAGGCAGCGCCTGCCATATCAATGGCCAGCGACACGGCATCGTTGAATGACTGGAAGCCTCCGTCGTAACGGCCGGTTTCGGCAAGTTCGAACAAGCGGCGCTCGGCGTCCTCGATCTGGGTGCCGGGCGGCATGTCGAGCGGCGCATCAAAGGCGATGTTGACCATGTCCTCGCCGATCGAGATCAACGCCCGCCGCTGCGCCAGATCATAGATGGCGCGGCCGTAATCCTCGGCGTTGATGATGGTGACGGCTTCGGTGGCAAGGCGCGCAAGATATTGCGCCACCGTCATGTCGCCGACCTTGGCATCGGCAGGCAGGAAGGTCTTGATGGTTACAGGGTTGGCGGTCTTGCCCATGCGGACGATGTCACCGCCGACTTCGTAGATCTTGCGGTGCAGCGGCTCTTGAAAGTGCTCCGGCTTGAGGAAGTCCGAAACCCGGTAAAATGCGTCATTGTTGACCAGGATCGCGCCCAGCAACGCCTGTTCGGCCTCGATGTTGGACGGGGCCTCGCGAAACAGGGGGCTTTTTTCGGCGCGGGCCGGAATCGGCTCAATCTTGCGGGCAGCGTCATTCATCGTGTTTTCTATCCTCGTCAGATGCGGGCGATCGTCAGACATAACCGGGCAGGGCGGCAGAGTCAGCGTGCAATGGACGCGATTCGGCCAAGCATCCATTTTGTTCCCGTTGTCCCCATTGTCCACAGGCCGGGTTGGGCTTGTAGCAAACAAAGACATCGAAATTCAAAAATAATGCTTGGCCGTCATCGCCTGCAATTCGAATCGAGGACGAATTCAGGATTCCGTAAGAAACGCCTCGCAATCCACGACGCTGGCATAGGCGAAGGAGAGTGCATTCATGAAGGCCGCATGGACCTGTGCCGCCGGCACCGCGACGCCGTCAAATTCCACGTCCCGGGCTGCGCAGGCGTCGTGGACCAGGGTGACGGTGTAGCCGTAATCCGAGGCGGCGCGGGTGGTGGCATCAATGCAGATCTGGCTCATCGCACCGACGATGATGACCTTCTTGATGCCACGGCTGGAAAGCGTCGCGTGCAGCGGGGTGTTGTGGAAGCTGTTCGGTGTGTGCTTGAGAAAGACTTCTTCGCCTTGCTGCGGCGCTACTTTGGAGTGGATCTCGGCGCCGGTTGTGCCGGGTCTGAAGAACGGCGCGTCATCGGACTGCATCTCGTGGTGAATGTGGACGATCATGTGACCGCTCTTGCGCGCATGGGCCAGAACCTTCGCGGCATTGTCGCTGGCCTGATCCATCTTGCTCAGCGTCCAGCGGCCGCCGTCGAAATAGTCGTTCTGAATGTCGACGAGAATGAGGGCTGTGTCAGTCATTTCGGGTCTCCTTTGGTTGAGAGCCAAGGATTTACACACCAGTGACGGGTCGATATATTGGCGCGTATGACAAAGATTGTGCAGAATGTGCCAAGCTTGGAAAATGCCGACCGCTTGCTCGCCATTGTCGCTTATGAGGGCGTTCAGGAAGCAGCGGTGCTCGGCCTGACCGACCTTTTCGACACCGCCAACAAGATAAGTGCAGAGCAGGGCGGCGTTGTCATCAATGTCGAGGCGATCAGACCGGGAAAGTTGCCCCCAGTGTCGGTTCACTATGACGCCTTGATCGTGCCGCCCAACAGAAGCAATGCACGCGGCGAGGCAGATCGGGAATTCCACGCCTGGATCAGGGCGCGGCACGGGGCGGGGACGCTGACCGCATCAGTGTGCGCGGGGCTCTTCTGGCTGGGGCATGCCGGTTTGCTGGCGCAACGTCCGGTCACCACGCACTGGGCGCTCGAAGACGAGGTTCGCGCAGCCTTTCCCGACGCCGACCTTCAACCCGAGCATCTGTTGATCGACGACAGCGACCTCATCACCGCCGGCGGGATGATGGCGTGGCTTGACCTGGGCATGTTCTTCGTTGAACGCTGGCAAGGTGTAGAAGTGCTGAGCAACACGGCACGCTATCTGCTGATCGATCCAGGCAAGCGTGAACAACGGAATTATCGCAGTTTCAGGCCCAATCTCAATCACGGTGACGACGCGATCCTGACGCTTCAGCTCTGGATGGAAGGTCATGTTCAGGATGATCTGGGGGTGGAGGCGCTGGCTGCCCGCAGCAAGCTGGCGGGCCGGACTTTCCTGCGCCGGTTCAAGGCAGCGACAGGGTTGAACCCGAATGCCTATGTCCAGGCATTGCGGGTGGAGAAGGCGCGCGGCCTGCTCGAGAGAACCCGTGAGCCCGTCGGCGCTGTCGGCTGGGCCGTGGGCTATCAGGACTTCTCGGCCTTTGGGCGGGTTTTCCGGTCGATCACCGGGCTGACCGCGGCAGAATACAGGCGCCGGTTCAGTGTTCTGGACGTGCGGGCCTAGGTCCGGCTGTGGCTGCAAGGAGCGTTTTCCACTTCACAAAACGCTGCTTCAGCGTGCTGCGTCCGATGTGCCTGGCTCCGACCCGTCCATCGACAGCAGCATCTCGCTTTCAAATGCGATGTGCCTGCGCATGGCTTCAAAAAAACCGCGTAACATGTAGCCGACGGCCTCAATGTTGACGTCGGCGTCTCCACTGCCCAGCTGGTGTAGGGTTTCGGTCAGTTCTTCGGCGAAACATTCGTCTTCGCAGTGCTCGAACCGCAAGCGATTGAGGGTCGGCTCGGTTCTTTCATCGGCGGCACGTCGTTTTGCAATCATCGGAAACACCACCTCTTCCTCAAAACGGTGAACGCCGCGGATCATCGGCCCCAATGCACGGGCCGCATACATGCATTTCTGGCGATTGATAGCGTCGGGGAGGGAATCTGCGATTTCTTCCAGCCGGTCGCACAAAAGCAATTGATCCTTGTGCGCCTTGCGCAAGGCGGCAATCGGATCCTCGCCATGCGCCAGCTTGATGGTGGCGTTGTCTGTCATGAGGTCTCATCCCAGTCAAAGAGCGAAGTTTTTTGTTCGTTTTGTTTCCCTCTTGGTCTGAAAGGTAGGTTCGCGTTCGCGCTGCGTCCTTGACTTGGATCAATGCGAGATGATGAGCTGTCTGCGAATTGTGCATCAGTTCGGGGAAGATTCGCAGCTTGTCATAAGGGGGCAGGCGGCGCGGTTTCTCCGGCCCTGCTTCGATACCCCAGGGGGATACCTACAATGAAATACACTACCGAAACGATCGCCGTGGGCATCAGCGCCTTTCTGGCGTTGCTCGGCGTGGCTTTCGCCAAGGACGACCAGTTCGCGGCCCATATGACGGTCCTGTTCTTCGTCCTGCTGGTGAGCACCGTGCTGCTGATGCGACGCATCAATTTCTCATCGGCCGTTGCTGCCCAGACGGCTGACGACAAATCAGGCTATTTTGACGAGGTGGTGCGCTACGGCATCATCGCCACGACCTTCTGGGGCATCGTCGGTTTTCTGGTCGGCGTCATCGTCGCCTTCCAGCTTGCCTATCCTGATCTCAACATCGAGCCGTGGTTCAATTTCGGACGCACCCGTCCGCTGCACACCTCGGCGGTGATTTTCGCGTTTGGCGGCAATGCGCTTATCGCGACGTCGTTCTACGTGGTCCAGCGCACCTCCCGCGCACGGCTGTTTGGCGGCGATCTGGGCTGGTTCGTGTTCTGGGGCTATCAGCTGTTCATCGTCATGGCGGCAACCGGCTATCTGCTGGGCATCACCCAGGGCCGCGAATATGCCGAGCCGGAATGGTATGTCGATCTGTGGCTGACAGTTGTCTGGGTGGCCTATCTGATCACCTTCCTGGGGACGATCATCAAGCGCAAGGAGCCGCATATCTATGTGGCCAACTGGTTCTACCTGGCCTTCATCGTCACCATCGCAATGCTGCATATCGTCAACAATCTGGCGGTTCCGGTGTCGTTCCTCGGGGTCAAGAGCTACTCGGCTTTTGCCGGGGTGCAGGATGCGCTGACACAGTGGTGGTACGGCCACAATGCGGTCGGCTTCTTCCTCACCGCGGGCTTTCTGGGGATGATGTACTATTTCATTCCCAAGCAGGCCAACCGGCCGGTCTATTCCTACCGGCTGTCGATCATCCACTTCTGGGCGCTGATCTTTCTCTATATCTGGGCCGGTCCGCACCATCTGCACTACACGGCTCTGCCTGACTGGGCACAGACGCTGGGCATGGTGTTCTCGATCATGCTTTGGATGCCCTCCTGGGGCGGCATGATCAACGGTCTGATGACGCTGTCAGGTGCCTGGGACAAGATCCGCACCGATCCGATCATCCGGATGATGGTGATTGCGGTCGCATTTTACGGCATGTCGACCTTTGAAGGTCCGATGATGTCGATCAAGGCGGTCAATTCACTGAGCCATTACACCGACTGGACCATCGGTCACGTTCACTCCGGCGCTCTGGGCTGGGTCGGCATGATCACATTTGGCGCGATCTACTATCTGGTGCCGAAGCTTTGGAACCGTCCGCGGCTCTATTCCATGCGGCTGGTCAACTGGCACTTCTGGCTGGCCACGCTCGGCATCGTTGTCTATGCGGCGGTTCTTTGGGTTGCCGGTATCCAGCAGGGGCTGATGTGGCGCGAGTACAATGATCAGGGCTTCCTGGTCTATTCCTTCGCAGAATCCGTGGCGGCCATGTTCCCCTATTACCTGCTGCGCGCCATCGGCGGCCTGATGTATCTCGCCGGCGGCATCATCATGGGCTGGAACGTGTTCATGACCATTCGCGGTCACGAGCGCAACGAAGTTCCCATACCCGGCAGCGAACCTGCCATGCAGCCGGCAGAGTAAGGAGAGAGACCCATGTCACTGTTAGATAAACACGGTATCATCGAGCGCAATGCGACGCTGCTTCTGGTCGGCTCTCTTGTGGTGGTTTCCATCGGCGGCATCGTCGAGATTGCACCGCTCTTCTATCTCGAAAACACTATCGAGAAAGTGGAGGGGATGCGACCCTACTCGCCGCTGGAGCTTGCCGGCCGCAACATCTATATCCGCGAAGGCTGCTATACCTGTCACAGCCAGATGATCCGTCCGTTCCGGGACGAGGTCGAACGCTATGGCCACTACAGCCTTGCCGCGGAATCGATGTATGACCATCCGTTCCAGTGGGGATCGAAGCGGACAGGGCCTGACCTGGCCCGCGTCGGTGATCGCTACTCGAACGAATGGCATGTCGAGCACCTCAAGGAGCCTCGCTCGGTGGTGCCTGAATCGATCATGCCGAGCTATTCCTTCCTGGCGACGACACCGCTCAAGGTGGCCAATGTCACGGCTGACCTGACGGCCAGTCTGGCTGTCGGCGTGCCTTACACCGAGGACATGATTGCCAACGCCAAGGCCGACCTGATGGGCCAATCCGATCCTGACGCAGACACCTCGGGTATCGAAGAGCGCTATCCGAAGGCCAAGCTCGGCGATTTTGACGGTGATCCCTCCGTGGTCACCGAGATGGATGCGCTGGTGTCCTATTTGCAGATGCTTGGCACGTTGGTTGATTTCTCGACCTACGACGAAGCATCCGGCTACCGGTAAGGGGGATCTGAGCAATGGAAACCTACACTGCAATGCGCCACTTCGCCGACAGTTGGGGACTTGTCTTCATGTTCGCCGTCTTTATCGGCGTCGTGCTTTTCATGTTTCGCCCCGGCGCAAAGAAATCTGCCGACGAGGCCGCGCAAATTCCGTTGAAGGAGGACTGAGACATGTCCGAGAAACACATTGATGAAGTCTCCGGTGTTGCCACAACCGGGCACGAGTGGGACGGCATTCGGGAGCTGGACAATCCGATGCCGCGCTGGTGGCTGTGGACGTTCTATGCCTGCATTGTCTGGGCTATCGGCTATGCCATCGCCTATCCGGCAATTCCGCTGATCAACGGTGCGACGCCCGGCCTGCTGGGCTATTCCAGCCGCGCCGAAGTAGTTGCCGAACTGGCAGATGCCAAGGCCGCTCAAGGCACGATGCTTGAAAAGATCGCCGCAACCCCGGTTGAAGAAATCGCGTCTGATCCGGAATTGCTGCAGTTTGCCATTGCCGGCGGCTCGTCGGCGTTCAAGGTCAATTGCGCGCAGTGCCATGGGTCGGGTGCTGCGGGCTCTGCCGGTTATCCCAACCTCAATGATGACGACTGGCTCTGGGGCGGGACGATCGACCAGATCTACCTGACCATTGCGCATGGCATCCGCTATGATGGTGACGACGACACGCGCTACTCCGAAATGCCGGCCTTTGGCGACATGCTGGAAACTGCGCAAATCAACGAGGTTGCCGCCTATGTGGTCAGTCTCAGCGACACGCCGCGTGATCCGGCCATGGCGGAAGCAGGCCAGGTGATCTACGCAGAAAACTGTGCAGCCTGCCATGGCGACACAGGCGAAGGCATCATCGACTTCGGCGCACCGCGGCTGTCGGACGGGATCTGGCTCAAGGGATCGACCGAAGCGCAGATCGCAGCCCAGATCCGCAATCCCAAGCACGGCGCCATGCCAGCCTGGATCGGACGCCTGGGCGAGCCGACGATCAAGCAGCTGGCAGTCTTCGTGCACACGCTCGGTGGTGGTCAATAGGATCGGTTTGGTCCTGAGCTTCAGGCTCGATCAGAGACCAAGAAATGAAACCCGCCGGATGCAAGTCAGGCGGGTTTTTTCGTTGACCTGTGAGAGAGCGGGGACAGCAGGGGGAGTTTGGGAGAAATTGAATGGCTCTGTTGCTGACGGCGGCTCGACGTCATGAGTACGCATTGAGCCTCTTTGCCTTCCGGCCCGCAGCCGCCTTTTCGCCGGAAGGCGCAAGGATACCAACTGATAAGCCACAGATGCCTTGCCGCCGCCATTGGAGGGTTCTAAGCCTAGGCCATGCGTATTCTCGATAACATCATAAGTGACCGGGGGTCGAAATATGCAGTCTCGGGCGGGCCCTGCGCATCCGAGGAAGAGGCCAAAGCCTTTATCAAGGCGCTTTGCCGCAAGAAGAAATTTGCCAAGGCGTCACATAATACATGGGCCCTGGTGAGTGGCGATGTCCCATTGAAGAACGATGATGGCGAGGCAGGTGCGGGGATGGTGATCTTGCGGATGCTGGAGCGAGAAGGAGTGCGCGACCATATCATCGTGGTTACGCGATGGTTTGGCGGCAAGCACCTGGGCGGCGACCGCTTCCGTCACGTGCAGGAAGCAGTGCGGATTTACCTATCCGATCTGCGCCAAAACTGAGGTAGGTTGTCGAGCGTCAATTCGGCCCAAAGCTGCCGTTCGTGCCGCGCGCGGCCAAAGTCCGAAGGCAGCGCCTTGCGTGCTTTCCTGTCTAGGCAGTTTCCGCTCAGACCTACAACCAAGAGGTTACCCGGTCCAAGACGCCACAAACGGCAATGCCCAGCCGCTTACACACCTACAGTTCACAAATAATTTGCCCAGAGGCATTTCACGTTGACCACCTAGCGCACAGACAAGCATCCCCGCAACTGGAATGCGTTTCAAATAGCGATTTCGATCCCCTCGTCCAGCAGAGGCTGCTTAGAAAGCTCGCGCGAGAGAAAAAGCTCCAAGAACCAAGGTTAGTGAACCGGCGATGCGATGGAAATAGAAATAAATTCGTCCGCCCTCGGTCAAATCCGGATAATGGTCCCATTGCTGTTGAATAGCGAGTGGCGGAAATAACCGATCCATGCTGAATATTAAGTCCTCAGCTATGTGGGTAGCGCTGTCTCCAATTGTCTTACGTTCATAACGTTGACTCTCGAACCCATTTTTGACCTTGACAACCCACCCTACAAAAACCAACGCCATCAATACCCAAAGAAGTCTGTGTGTGGCGTAGCCAAAACCTGTCATATTCCCAACAATCCAACCCAAGTAACTTCGCCCCCACCACTCTACTGATTTAGCTGCAATCCGAAGGCTATTTGCTCTGGAAACATTTCCATTCTCTTCAATTATACTTGCTAGGCGATAGGGAAATTGACTCTTTATGTCTACGCCACGGAAGGTTTGAAAAAAAACGGCACTCTGCGCCAGCCAATTCATCAGTGAAGAGACACTAATATCAGAAATATTAACGGTTTGGGGGGCGTTACTCACAATATTTGGTATGAAATTGCCTGCACTGCCAAAACTAAATCCGCTAAAATTGACCGGAACTAAGTTATTCTCCCCAGATAATTTGAAGCTATCTTCTGATGCGTAAAAGCTTCCAACTCTTGTTGAGGACAGGTCTAGATAGCCATTCGCGCTCCAGATAGGATGGCTTGGGGTCGACGAAATCACCAATGAATTCGTTATGTTGGATTCAGATATTTGCGCAAATTCGGATATTATGGAGGCTAGATACAGGTTCTTGGCGGAAAGATAGACAATAAATAAGCGCTCAAAGCGCGTCGATACACCTAACCTTATGTTGTTCACTTCCGAGTGTGTAATATCGAGAGTGCCAATGTCATTGGTCCGATTATCCGCCGAGATCTCTTTACTGCTACTTTGGTAAAAGTCGTAGATCTGGACGTCATTTATGAAGCTTGCGAAAACGCGAAATTCCGCCATGTCCGTCCGACTGATAGTGAGCCTTTTTGTGATTGTTGACCCTTGTATATTCAACGTCCCATTAAATGGTCTTTCTTCGGATTGGGGGGCGATTTTCGTGTTATGAAGATCCAGTGACCCAATAACTACATTTTGGATATTTATCCTCAAAATTTCTGAATTCTTCAAAATAAAAAAGTCAAAATCGATGTCTCTCAATTGGATAGAGCCCGAATTAATACACCCTAGCTCGACACCTCTTGCTATACCCGCGCCTAACAGGGCACTTATCACTTGGAAGTTATATGGTTCCAACCTAGTCTTATGTGTGCAGCTCGTTCTGTTTTTCCAAAGCGGATAGCCCTGAGTAACCTCTAAGCCGTTATCAATAACCTTATCAACGCATAGTCTAGAGAGTATGTAGGCACCCCTAGTTTTGTCTATGTTTTCAAGCGCCTCACCGAAAACAAGGCTGAATATTAACGTCGCACTATCTCTATCCAAGCTGGATTTCTCAGTATTTAATTCTTGTAAAAATCCAGGGTCTTTGCTGTTTGCTGGAGTTTTGCAAACATTATTGATAGCCTGAGGAAGTCCGAATGTAGCGCCGTTGACATAATCCCAATCGACCTGTTGGGCCCTCACTGGACTTGAAAAGCCAAATAGAAATGGTGTCTGAATAATTAGGCAAAAAAAACATTTGATCCACACTCTTCCCAATCTTGGGTCCCCTTCAAGTTTCGGCCTTCCAAACCTACTTGAGGCTATACCCAGCCGCTTCTGTTTAGCAACTGATGTTTGAGATCGAAAATACCGTTTTGTCCAATTTCTGCGCTCTCCGGACGTTCATCCTCAGCGCGGCGAAAGTCCGCTCCCCGCCCTTTGTGACCAACCCAATCTTATTCCACCCCAAACGTCAGCGATGCCCAATAGCTTTGCCAATCCGCATTGCGGTCGGCGGGAGCCTCGATCATGTGCACGCTCGCGGCCATGTAGGCTCCCTGCGCCGGGAGGGTGAAGCTAGCCCGGCCGTTCTCGTCGGTGCGGGTGAGGGTTCTTGTGCCCGCGCCGCCATCAGATC